>Ga0247841_10000136_pt1 | contig 196704 bp, 199 predicted proteins | sample LaCruzMarch2015__2_FD_192410 | JGI IMG/M metagenome (GOLD analysis project Ga0247841, IMG submission 192410) | Freshwater microbial communities from meromictic Lake La Cruz, Castile-La Mancha, Spain - LaCruzMarch2015_18m | ecosystem: Environmental > Aquatic > Freshwater > Lake | place: Spain... | reverse complement strand
GCAGTCACCGTGACTTTGATAGCTGACGGCGGCATTACCTCAACCAACGGATCATTGGACTTTAACGCTGATTTACACGGCGCGGAGAGTATTTATCTTTATGCTACCAAAGGCGGTATTGCATTAAATACTGTTGGCGCAACCGGCACTGATGACCCGGTACTGTTAACTCTTAGCTCACTCACTGCCGAGCTTTCCGGAAATATGGACCTAGATGGTCCGTTAAGCTTAAGTCTCGTCGGCTTGACCACCCTGGCTAAAGCCACGGTTGATATAGACACAGCGGACGCCGTCGGCGGCATAGGCAGCATCACCCTCGGCCCCTTAACCGGAGCCAACAACCTGACCATTACCGGAGACGCGGCAGCAGGTATTACCCTCGCTGACGCCAATATCGCTTCCTTAACTATAGACGCCGGCACAACTGTAGGCTTTACCGGTGATTTTGTAACAAGCGGTTTAGTTAGTGTTACCGGTGTATCCAGCACAATCACAATAACTGACGCAACCGGATCCATCCAGGCAGGCGGGGCAGTAACGTTAACCACTACTTCAACTGCTGCCGGAGCCATAGTTAATAACGAACTTATATCAGGCGATTCAGTGGCTTTAACTACCGGTGCCGGCGGTACTATTACCTTAGCCGGTAATGTCAACGGTAATAACGGACTGGTTATCTTTAACAATGCATTGACCTTGACCGGCAATTCCATTGCCTCCTCAACTAATGGTAATGTGACTTTTTCTGCTGATGCATCAGGATCATTTACCTTGGAAGCCGACGCTGCTAATGGAACGGTAACTTTTTCTACGATAGGGGGAGGGGATGATCTTAACTCTTTAACCGTTAACGCTGCGGATACTATCTTTAGCGGTGTGGTTAATGTAACAAATGCTATCACTGTCAATGGTTCAGGTGGAACAACCACTATTTCTGCGAATATTACTTCAGGAGACGACATCACCATTAATGATAGTGTGGTTATAAGCGGTGTCCGGACTTTGACTTCAGGCGGTGCTTCGGGTGATAACGTTTTGATTCTTGGCACTATCAACGCTACCGCAGCAAACACTGATGCTCTGACGATTGCTGCCGGAGCTGGTAACGTCACTTTAGGTTCTTCAGTGGGCGACAGCGTACAACTTGATGATTTAACCATTACCTCAACAGGAGTAACTACGCTTAACGGAACTATAGATGTTAATGGTAACGATGCAAACGAAGATATAGATTTAGATGCCGCAACTAATGTTGTTCTTGGCTCTGACGTAACCTTAGATTCGCTACAGAATGTTCTTCTGGAAGCAGTAAACGGACAGGGACATGACTTAACCGTAATAGCAGGCTTGGTCATCAACTTAAATGATGCCATTACCAACACGCGCAATGTAGCGATGCAGTCTGGCAGTTCCTTGGCGCTTGATTTTGCAGTAACCGCCTTGCAAAATGCTACCTTTACTGTCACAGCAGACGACTCAACTATCACTGTAACCGCGCCTCTTACCGCAGGTACCATGTTAAGGTTAACTACCCTTGGGACAGCAGGCGATGATATAATTATTGGTGCCGCTAATGACCTTGAGGCGCCCAACGTTCTTTTGGATGCTGGTTTAGGTACAGTGACTGTGAATAACGCGATTAACAATAGCGACGGTTCTATCCATGCGGTAGCAGCCATCATAGATATAAAAGCTTCCGTCCAGGCTGCAGATGATCTATTACTTGAAGGCGCGGTTACTGCCGGCGGAAACCTCACCGCAGGCGATGACCTGACTATAAATGGCGTGACTACCCTAAGCACAGCAACCCGCACCTTTACTTCAACCAACGGCGATATCGACTTAAACGGCAATGTAATTGGCGCAGGTTTTGATTTGAATCTTACTGCCTCTAACGGCACAATATACGCCCTCGAGCTGGGTAACACCACCGCTGTCGGCGCTCTGGTTGTCACTGCGGATGAAGCAGTGCTTGACGGCGATATCAACGCTGCTTCCGTAGATACAACTCTAGTAGGGATAACTACACTTACCGGCACCGCCGGTTCTGTGGCTGGCCGGGTGAACATCGAGACTACTGGCGCGGTGAATCTCGGCACACTTAGCGGTAATGACCTGCGCATCGATGCCGGCACTACCGTAGCCTTAGCTGATGCCGATATCGCCTCTTTAACCGTAGTAGATGCGACTACCGTTGATTTTAATGGTAACTTTATAACCTTAGGCGCGGTGACGGTTAATACCGCGATTACTGGCACGATTACCGTTGCCGCAGCCGGTTCCATCCAGGCAGGCGGGGCGGTTACTTTGGCGAACAACGCTGGAGCCGGTACAAACAATATCGTTATCCTCGGTCCGGTTAGTGGCGATGGTGGAGTAACTATGACCGCCACTACTGGTGATATCGCGATTAACGCTGACGTAGACGCAGCCGCAGATAATGATATTATCTTAACTGCAAGCGCAGCAGCCGGTAACGTTGAAATTGCCCAGAGTGCTGACGCAACTATAACTTCAGTTAACGGTGATATTAATATTGATGCCGGAACCAGCGTGCTTTTAGGAAACGATACTGGGCCGGTCACCGGACTGCTGGTTACTAGCGGATCAGGCGGTGTATCGATAGACACGACTGGTACATCTGGTGTTGTTACTATTGCCGGAACAGACTCCATGATAGTTTCGGCCGGTTCCGTAACCATAGGAACGAATAACGAGCCTCAAACCGTAACCATCGGCGGTGCTGGAATATACGCAGCGGGTGGAGAGATTGATGTTCGTGCAGATGATACAATAGTTCTAGGTAATGTTAACGCCATTATTAACGCTAACTCAAGCTGGGTAGCATTAACTGTTAACAATAGTGATGCCGGAGCAACGCCCGCAACTATAAACATAGGCGCAAATATAATCGGTGATAATGTAACCGTAACTGCGGTTGATGCGACTGCTGGTACAGAAGTTATTAATGTCACCAGCGCACTTAACAACACCCGCGGCGGATATACTTTTGAGCCGACTACCGGGACACTCAACATCGACGCTAATATCACCGCGCTTGATTTCATCACCTTAAACGGCCACACAGCCATTACCTTGGCAGCGGACTTAGCTACCTTTGACGGCGATATTACTGTAGTCAATGCCCTTACTCTTGATGGTGGCGCGGCTACGAGAACTATCACCGCCACCAGCGGTAATGTGATATTTACCTCAACCGTAAATGATGATGGAGCGCTTGATCATAGTTTAATCGTTAATGCCAGCAATGGCTTGGTAGATTTTAACAGCACCGTGGGCTTGATTCAGGCTCCGGCGAACCTTACTGTTGCCGCGCACAACCTCGAATTTAACGGTAACGTAACTGTTGACACCGACCTTACATTAACCAATACTGAAAATGTATTATTGGCCACAGGCCCGATAGTCCTTACTGCCACAGCAGGTGATGTGTTATTTAATCCTGCCGGGCAATTAGACGGTGCCAGGACATTACAGGTAATTGCGGGCGATGACGCTACCTACGGAACAATAGGCGCAACTACACCGCCTATAGGCCTGGATTCGGATGTTACCGGAACCGCAACCCTGAATGCTGATATAACTGTAGCCGGTGCGATTGACTTCTCCGGCAGCCTCGACGTGGATCTCTCCGGCGATGTGAGCATTACTAGCACTGCGGCAGGAGACATATTGTTTAATGCTGCTACCAGTAATCTTGACGGCGCCTATGATTTGAGCGTAACCAATGTCAGCGGTGATATCTATTTTGACCGTATAGGCGCGACTCAACCTTTAGACAGCCTATCGGTAAATACGCTTAGCGGCAGTATTAGTGTGGCGGATATAATCACCGTTACCGGAAATATTGATTTTGATTCCAGCACCAACATTACTACCGGCGCGGCGATGGATTCAATCAATGGCGCAATCTCGCTTAATGCCGGAAATGCAACCGCCGGCACCGGTGATGTGGCTATTGGCGGCGATTTAGACGGCGACAACGTAACGGTCTGGGCAAGGGATGATGTTAGCGTAACTGCGAAGCTTGATAATGCCCGCGGCGGCTATGATATTACTGCTGTGGATGCACTTATCATCACCAATGATATCACCGCAGCTGATTTTATCAGGTTACAAGGCGGTGCAAATACTATACAAAACACGATTATAGCAGACACTGATATTACTATCACCGGTCCCTATGGCTTAACGGCTAACACTGTAATTACCAGCAATAACGGCAATATCTTTATTGCCAATACTATCACCGGCGACTTTGACCTGGATTTCAATTCTCCCAACGGGACCACCGAAGTCAATATCATGGACGTCAATTCTCTTGATATGACCGGTGACGCGGTAACCTTGCGCGGGAATATCACTTCCGACGGTGATGTGAATATCCTGACTGCCAGCGGCCTGATTACCCTGGATAACGACATCACTATTGAAACAGACGCGGGCGGAGATGGCAATGTTTCCTTAGGCAATATGATCGGGGCTAATGATCTGATCATCAATGTGGGCGCTGGCAATGTAACCCTGCAGAATGCCGATATCGCATCCCTTACCATAAGGGATATTACTATTACTACAGACCCGGGTGCAGCTAATGTATACTTCACGGGGCTCTTTACAACCAGCGGCGCCATCAATACTATTGCTACTACTGAAATAGACGTGGCTACTCTTGTTGCGGGAGTCGGAGGCTCGATTGACGCTGGCGGAGCAGTAACATTTAAAGTTACTGCAGGCGCTATTGATATCAACGAGAATTCCTTGGTGAGCGCCACAGGCGCCATAGATATGGATGCCAGGGATAATATCGCTATAGACGGCAATATTACCGGCGACGGCTCCAACACTATAAGCCTGACTGCGGATTATGAGCAAAATAATACAGGTAACTTAATTATTGCAGCAGCTGCTAATTCAACTATTACCAGCGCCGGAGATATTGCCCTTGAAGGTGAAGATATCACCGTGGGCGTAGGCGGTGCTGGTTTTGTCGGAAAAGTTATAACTACTGGTTCCGGAAACATTACTATAAAAGCCGATAATGCTAATAGTGGCACTGCGGGTTCCTTTACCATGGCTACCGCGGGAAGCAGGATTGAGGCTGCTAAGAATGTCAGTCTTACCAATGCCTTTGAGGTAAGCATCGGCGGAGCGGGAATGTTCGCCAGCGGAGCCATTTCAATTACTGGCGTAGATACAGATGTGAATATCAGTACTTCAGTTGAGGCTCTCACCGGAGGAGGTATTACTATAACCGCTGGCAACAGCGTGCTTTTGGATGCCGCCGCAGCAGTAATCAGGACTACCGATGAGGGAGATATTACTATTACCGCAACCGCCGGAAGTATACTTGAGACAGTTGCCGATACCACCGTGGATATCGCCGGTTACGAAGTTACACTTAGCGCTGTCAGTGGCGCTATCGGCGAAGACACGGGCGCGGCAGGCGTGGATGCTGCCCTGGAAATTGACACCCGCGACTGGATCAGCGCTACTACTGCTACCGGCCACGGCGATATCTGGTTAGCAGAAACAGAAGGAGCGATGTTTGTTAATAATATTACTACCGGCAGCGAGACCGCCGGCACGGTGACTCTGCAGGCGCTGGATACCTCAGGCACCCAGATCACCAATGGCGCGATTGAGGATGCTTTAATTGCCTCTCCTCAGATAACCGCCGGCAGCCTGCGTTTGGATGCCAAGCGAGGAATAGGTAACCTCGATTACTTAAATACCAAAGTCAGTAATCTTTCTGCCCTGACCGACGATTACGGCATCTACATTGAAAACAGCAGGGCCCTTGATATTACCACGGTTAACGGCCAATCAGGCGTGGTAATTTCAGACACCCCCAACAAAAATGAAGAAGATGTCATAAGTATCAGGACTACCGGCGCTACTTCTTCCTTAACCGTAAGCCAGCCGGTGACTAATAATGACGGTGGCAATGTCAGGCTTGCTGCTGAAGGCACAGCCGCTGCCAACGACTTGACAATTAATAATGACGTCAGTACTGTCGGCAGCGACGGCTATATTTACCTCTATGCCGGAGATTCCATTGCTCAAGGCGCAACCGCTGACGTTACTGCAGCTACTTCAGGGTACATTTACTATTATGCCGGAGTTGACTATAACAACGGCCATATTCAGGCAGGCCTGGCTACCGGTTTAAGCGACATCACCATGACTTCCGGGGCCACCGCCTCAAGCACCAGCGGTAATATTACTATGTATGCTCCTCGCGATATTTCCCTTAGCACGTTAACTACAACCGGAAATGTCATTATTACCGCCGATTATTCTGGATACACTTACCTTGACCTTAACAACGGTGCGATTATTGATAATCTGACTGGCGAAACCGCCAATATCACTGCTGCAACAGCAACATTACGTGCTGCAACAGGAATTGGTTCAAGTGATGACATTGATACTACTATTACAACCCTAGATGCGCTAAACTCTACTTCCGGAAATCTATTAGTAACTGAATTAGATACTGCAACCGGAGATTTAAATGTCAACCAGGCAACCCAGAGCGCATTAGGCAATCTGCTTGTTCAGACTGAAGACGGAACGCTTACTGTGGTGGCTGACCAGAGCGGCGTAGCAACTACTACCGGAACGCTTACCTTAATTGCCGGGGATAATGACCTTGTTTATACCGATAACCTGGTGATTAATGATACAGTTACCACTACCACCGGAACAGTTACCTTAACATCAGAAGGTAATGATGTCAGGTTCGGAGCCGGAGGAGACGTAACTACTACATCCGGTTTCGTGGATGTTAATGCCGAAAGCGGAGCAGCGGCCGGAGCCGGAGTAATCTTTATGGCTGACGGAGCTGTTATTAATTCTGGTACCGCCCAGACCGATATGGATGCTTACGGTGATATCACCTTAGGCAGCGTCAGTACTACCTATACTGCTGATGATGCAATCGCTATTACTTCTGCTGCTGGTGGTATTATTGACGGAGGCGATACAGATGTTGACATAATCGCCAACACCGCCACGGCAACAGTTGATTTAGATGCCGTAACCGGAATCGGCTCTAGCAATGCGCTTGAGACATCTATCTACAACCTTGAAGCGCTCAATACCACATCCGGCAATATCAAGATTAATGAGACCGACGCTATTAATTTGGTTTCGGTAATTAACCAGGCAACAGGCACGGTAGACGTTACAGCGGCAGGTACAATTACTACTACTATTGTTACGGCCGAGCATGGAGCAGGCAACCTTAACAGTACTGCCGGAAATATCGTAGACACTGCCGGTGGCCTGTTTACCTCAACCGCAAACTCTACCCTTAGAGCAGGCGGTATCATCGGCACCATTGACAATCCTTATGATGTTAGCGTTAACGGAGAGCTCTATGTGTGGGCAGGGTCGCAGCAGAATGAAGTTTCCGCGATCTTAAACGGCTGGGTTAATACTAGCGCCTCCACCGAGCGCGTGGGGATTTTTGAGCCGTCTCCTCCAGGCCTGGTGATTTTAGATAATCATCTGATGGGTGGCGGCAATTACGGAAGCGGCAGCAAGAATGGTAGTATTTTAAGCCGCGGCTACGGCTATACCAACAACATTTATACTGACTTGATTACCGCTGTTTATGAGCGCGGATTGCAGCCTTGGGGCTATAAGTCACTCTTGCCTTGGGTCTTAGAGAAGGGTGCTAAGATGGATGAGGAGTTCTTAAGCCAGATACCTGCGATAATAGACGTATCGCAGTTGAACCTCCCGGCGCTGCAGACCGAGATGGGTAGGACATCGAATTACTACGTGATTCGTTCACTGAAATAATATAGCAAGAAGGAGGAGTTGCTTCGATGAAGAGGTCAGCGATATTAATAATGGTGCTAGTTTTAGCGGGATTTACCTCGGCTTTCGCGGCGCAGCAGGAGAAGGCTCAAACCAAGCCTCCCGTGGCGCAGCAGCAGGTAAAGCCCAGAGAAGTGAAAATGGACCGTAATTACGACGGAGTAATTGATCGCACTGAAGTTTATGACCCTAAGGGAATAATCATCAGGGTGGAAACTGATACCAACGGCGACCAGAAGATCGACGAATGGGTCTATTACGAAGCCGGCGTGCCGGTCAAGGGCGAAAAAGATATTAACGCCGACGGCAAGCCTGATACAGTGATAGTTTATGACCTTAAGGGAATAGTTATCCGCACTGAAGCAGACTCAAACGGCGACGGAAAGATTGACGAATGGGTCTATTACGAAGCCGGTAAGCCCGTTAAAGCGGAAAAAGACATTAATAAAGACGGCAAGCCAGATACCTGGATAAATTATTAGAGCAATAAAAGGCAGAGCGAAAAATCAACAAGCCCTCCTTGAAAAAGGGGGGCTGTTTTTAAGAAGGGGGAAAGCAATGAAAAAGGTAATTTTGATTACAGCAGTGTTAGCGTTAGGTTTAGCAGTAAATGTTTTTGCCGCCGCTGATAAGGCCAAGTCAGCGCCACCGGTTACCCCGGTAGTCAGCGCCACAGATACTTCTAAACAGGAAGTCAAGACCATCTTTAGCTATAAAAAAGATTTAGGGCTGACAGACAAGCAGGAAGCCGATATCAAGAAGATTATTACAGATTTGCAGAATACCTTTACCGAGAAGGGTAAGAAGCTTCTAGGCCTTCGCCAGGAGCTGGGGCAGATGCTTAAGGATAGGGCTAACCTCAATATTATCCGTAAAAAAATCGAGGAGATGGGCAGAATCCAGATGGATAATACCTATATGGATATTGAGTCTTCCCGTAAAATTGAGAATATCTTAAACTTCCAGCAGCTTACAAAATGGCAGAATATCCAAAAAGAAAGCCGCGAGAAACTGCAGGCTGAAATTGCGGCCAGAGCCAAGTCAGAACCTGGTGCTACTACTAAGCCTAAAAAATAGTTTTAAGTTTAACGTACCTTAAAAAGCCTCCGGCTCTTATATAGAGCGGGGGCTTTTTAAATGGCAGGCTAAATATGTTGCGAATTATCATACTTACGGTTTTAGTGTTAGTTATCTTAGGGCCCGCCTGCTACGCAACTGTCCCGCAATCGGTAATATCCGAAGAAGCTATTCAAAAAATTAAATCTGAACCCGGGCAATCGTGGCTTAAGGGCCTGGAAGAGAGCCGGGCACGGTTTGCTGAAAAATACGGCACATCTTTCGCCTTTATTTTTTACTATGATCAGCAACTGATCCTTGCTGCCAAGCACGACAAAGGCAAGGGCAGGGGGCTTTGCTATTGGAACCTTGAACTAATCCAGCAGCTCTGGCCGGGCGGTTCAATTACCGGAGAAATGGAAATAGACCGGGGCAGGGGGGTGGATAAATATCTTCCTACATTCTCCGGATTTGACACTAACTCTGGAGAGAACCTCGACCTTTATGTGCCGGAACTGTATCTACAACAGAACTTCAGTCGGGATAAGGTCTATTTAGCCGCCGGCAAGCTGGATTTATCCGACTGGTTTGACGACAGCGCAGTGGCTGCCTCTGGGGATACCCAATTTGTCTCAGACAGCCTGATTAATAACCTCACCATACCTTTTCCTTCTAAGGGCCTGGGTGCGCTGGCGACTTTTAAGCTTTACGATTGGCTCTATTTTCAACCCGGCGCTGCTACTGCCAAAGCTGTTTCCTCAAAAACCGGCCTAAGTAATGGCTTTAACAGCACCTTGTTTCTTGCAGAGGTAGGCCTGACCCCTAAGTTTGGTAAACTCCAAGGTAACTACCGTTTTATCTACCATCTTACTCACGAAAAGTTGGATTTTATCGACGAGAGCAGGACTAAAAATAATACTGCGGGTTTTGCCTTGAGCTTTGACCAGGCCTTCACCGAACGCCTTACTTTATTTATGCGCTACGGCTTTGCCAACGCTAAGGTCAACAGCATCGCTTATTTCTGGTCCGCGGGCGGACAGATTACCGAGCCGCTGCCGGGCCGCAAATACGACTGCTTAGGGATAGCAGTAGCCGAGTCCATCCTAGGTAAAGATTACCGCGACTATAACGGTGAAAATACCGCTTATTCCGAGACTTTTTGGGAACTTTATTACAGCTGGGATTTAAACCACATTTTTACCATCACTCCGCATCTTCAAATAGTATCCAATCCTAATGCCGACAAGTCCGCCAGCACCGAAGTAGTGGCAGGCGTGCGGCTCCTCTGTTTATTTTAGCGTCATCTCGCAGCTTCAAAATTCCTGTTAGATTCCGCCCTCTTTAGCGTCTATTAGGGCAGATAGAACAGGATATCACAATTTGTGATATCCTTAAGGTCGCAAAATGCGTCCTTAAACAATACAAAAGCTCAAGTTTTAAGGTCACAAATGTGACCTTAAACAAGATGAACCAGTCACAATTTGTGACCAGTAGGGCCTATTAGATTTGATGTGCATTTTGGCACCTTAGAAAAAGGAAAAGCTGAACTGGTGACAATTTGTCACCAGTAGGCCTATTAGGGTAAGGAGGTAAAAATGCCTAACGCAATTGCTGTGGAAGTTATTGCTACTAAGATTCTAGAGGTAAGGGGCAGAAAAGTTATGTTGGATAAAGTTTTAGCAAAACTTTATGGGGTTTCGGTTAAGGTTTTAAATCAGGCTGTAAAAAGAAATATTAAGCGTTTTCCTGCTGATTTTATGTTTCAACTTACCTGGGAAGAAGCAGTTTCTTTAAGGTCACAATTTGTGACCTTAAACAATATGAAACCTAAGGCTTACGGAAGAGGTAAGCATATTAAATACCTTCCCTATGTTTTTACCGAACAGGGTGTTGCGATGCTCTCAAGCGTATTAAATAGCGAAAGAGCGATACAGGTCAATATCCTGATTATGCGGGCATTCACTAAGTTAAGAGAAATTCTCCTAACCCATAAAGAGTTAGCTATCAAGATCGAGGCGCTTGAGAATAAATATTGTGAACACGACGACACCATAAGGGCGATATTTAAAGCCATTAAGAAGTTTCTTCAGCCGCCTGCGGCAAAAGAGAAGAAGATAACCGGATTCGGGGCAGAGAAATAACTGTTTTTCCTGCCGGAAAATTCTCCCTTGATTTAAGCCCTCCATAGAGTTACAATAATATAAAAGGGAGGTGGACGAGTAGGCCGGCATCGGATTCTTCAGTTCTCCGGCTATCTCCGTCGAGGAATTTGATAAAATTACAGGTTAGGGAAATTAAACTTAAATGCTTTTGTTAGTCAGTTTTCTCCCCTGGATTATCTTCTGGGTAGTATTATATACCCACAATTCTGAGCCTGCCGCCCTGGCAGGCTTTTTATCTATGCTTGTTGTGCTTATCTATCGCCATTATAAGGGACGCACCTTAAAGGCCTTGGAGATTATGACTCTGTGCAATTTTATTTTTCTAGCTATCGTAGCGGCGTTTACCGAGCTTGATAAGTTTAGCCGCTGGATACCTGTTTGGAACCACTCATTATTGGCAGGGCTGGTTTTGGTTTCCCTTTTGGTGAAAAAACCCTTTACCCTGCAGTACGCCCGGGAGATGGTGCCTCGCCAGAGCCAGGATGACCCGCTTTTTATTAAAGCCAATTATGTTATCAGCCGGGTATGGCTGGCAATATTTTTGCTGTTTGTGGCCCTACCGGTAAGCAGGCTTTTGGGTTTCGGTTTTCCGCGCCTGGTAAACCTGATAATTATGATTCTGGGCACTATCGGGGCGGTAAAGTTTACCTTCTGGTATAGTGTTCGCTTAAGGAGACAAGAGTAAATATGGAGAAATGCCTTGTCTGCGGAAGCAAGAAAAAAATCTGTAAGACCTGTGGTGCGGAATTACACAAAAGGTTTGACGATTTTATTATGCGCGCCGAGGTTATCTACGCTATTTTTATGGCCTGGGGCTTTGCCTCTTCGGCAGAGGCGGTGATCAGGCAGAAGACCTGGGTAAGCTTTCCGCTGATGGTCATCAGCACCTTTGTCTTGATACGTTTTTTCTTTGCCCCTACCCGCAACCTGCACTCTGCCGCTATGACTACCGAGCACTGCCATCGCTGGCACTGGCTGGTTTTTGTGGCTGATTTTCCGCTTTTGGTATTTCATTCTTTTGCTTTTTACACCATGTGCCTGGCGCTTAGCCTAGAGAATGGTAATGCCTACCGTTTCTTCCAGTGGTTCGTAATTCTCTTATCGGCGAATGTAATATGGCTGGCCTCTATTGCGTTTAGGATGCGTATTTTCGGCAGGGACAGGCACTACTTGACCTTTATTAAATGGTGCGTCAACAATTTTATTTCGGTAATTTTATTTTTGATTACTTTTAAGATTTACAACGGAACTTTTGTGTCATTCGCCCAGCTGTTTTTTACCAAAGACCTGCCGTTATTGATTGCCCCCGGCACTAATTTTTACCGGGTACTTTACGGGATAGCTTTGTTAAACTGCCTGGTAGATGTCATCTTGACAGCTTCGGATTATCTGGGGTTTGACCGGAAATAATAAGCTATCCGGCTTGGCGTATTAATAATTGACAGAATCGGTGCGCTAAGATATCCTGTTATCAATGAAGAAAGCCATAAAGAAACTTACTTACCAGGAATTATCCTACCGCTACCAGCTCTTAAAAGAGCTGATGGGCCGCATTCCGGACGTTATCTATTTTAAGGACCGCCAGGGCAGGCTGGTGATGGTTAATCAGGCTCACGCCAGGGGGTTGGGCCTTAAGCCTGATGAGGTGGTAGGCAAGACGGATTTTGACTTTTTCCCCCGCGAGCGCGCCGCCCTGATGGCCGCGGATGACGAAGCAGTGATGAAGTCGGGCAAGCCCATCATCGATAAGGTGGAGCGGGCTACCCGGCCGGATGGCGTGGATAACTATGTTTCTACTACCAAGATACCGCGCTACGACGAAGATGGCAAGGTGGTGGGCCTTATCGGCATTACCCGCGACATCACCCACCGCATGCAGCTGGAGCGCTTAACCGAAGAAAAGGAATTAATGCAGCGCAAGCTTGATATCCTAGAATATACCAATAAGACCAAGTCAGAGTTTGTTTCGGTGGTATCCCACGAGTTAAAAACTCCGCTGGCAATTATCAAGGAAGCCACCTTATTGTTGCTGGATAATATCGCCGGGGCGCTAAACCAAAAACAGCGGGGGCTGCTTGGTAAGGTCAGTGACCGGGTGGGGCACCTTGACAGCATGATTAATAATCTCTTGGACATCTCGCGCATTGAAAGAGGCAAGTTCAGGCTGCATTATTCCCTGGCGAATATTAACGGTATCATTAAAGATTCCGCGGATTATTTTCAAAGGGTGGCGCAAGGCAAGGGCATCAGCCTAGAATACCGATTGCCTAAGCGGCAGGTGCATGTTTTTATTGACCCGGAAAAGATTAACCAGGTGATCATTAACTTGATCAATAATGCCATCAAATTTACCGAACAGAAGGGCAAAATTACCGTAGAGGTAGAGGTGGTGGATGAGAAAGTCAGGGTCGGGGTGATAGATACCGGCATCGGCATTTCAGAGGATGACCTCAAAAATATATTCCAGCGTTTTGTCCAGGGAAATCAGTTAGGGGCGCTGGAGAAGAAAGGATTGGGCCTGGGGCTGTCTATCGCTAAAGAGATAGTGGGGCGGCATAACGGAGAAATCTGGGCAGAGTCCAAGCTGGGTGCCGGCAGTAAATTTTATTTTACCCTGCCTAAATTTCATACCGCCGGCATACTTGACAAAGGTTTTAAAAATAAGGTCAACGAATTTCTGGCCGAAGATATTTCGCTCTTCCTGGTTAGCCTGGTAATTACTAACTGCGAGGTATTCCCCAGGAGGATCGGGGTATCCCGCAACCGGTTATTCCGTGATATCAGAGGGATTATTAATTCCGTTATCGCTGTTTTTTATAAAAAGAAAAAAGAAGGCCACCGGCCGGTAATATCAGATAGCCGCCACGGAGAGTTCTTGATGCTCTTCCCGCAGATTAAAGAAGCTCAGGCGCAGGCTATTTGTGAGGCGCTCAAGAAAAGAGTGAATGTTTACTTCACAGCCAAGAAGCGCCGCGCGGTATTCATTAATATCAAAGAACACTCTTCTTTTGACGGGCTCAAGTCTTCCCACGCTAAAAATGCCATTCCACGGTTATATATCAAGAAGATGGTTATAGGTTCTGAAGTGAGGCATTCCCGCAGGGTTATTTATAAAGCCAGGATAAATATAATCTTGGGGAAGAATAAAAAGGAATCCTGCCAGACCGTGGATTTATCGACGGGAGGAGTTTGTTTTTTAACCAAGGCGCAGTTTAAGACCGACGCTGTTTTGGATTTCGGACTGGAGCTTGCCGGCCAGAAAAACCTTCTTTGTGCTCAGGCTCGGGTAGCCTGGATAAGCGACTTGGGCGCTCCGGCTGCCCAGATGTATAAGGTAGGAGTCAAGTTCGTAAAATTAAAAAAGAAAGATAAACACAGGCTTGTCAGGCTGATAAGGCTGCTTTTAGCTAAAGGATAAAACTTAAAATGGCAAATAAAACGATATTAATAGTTGAGGATGAAGCTGACCTGGCGATGATGCTTAAGATGAGGCTGGAGGCTAACAATTACCGCGCTATAATTGCTGTAGACGGCCAGCAGGGGTTGGAGATGGCGCGCAAGGATAAGCCGGACTTGATTATTCTGGATATTATGCTTCCTAAGTTAGACGGCTTTAAGGTTTGCAGGATACTGAAGTTTGACCAGAAGTATAAGAATATTCCGGTGGTGATACTTACTGCCCGTACCCAGGAAGCGGATAAGAAAATGGGCAAAGAGGTGATGGCAGACGCCTATCTAGGTAAGCCCTTTGAGCCGGAGGTGTTATTAAGTAAGATCAAAGAGCTGATTAAGAAGTAAAAATTTTTATTGACAAATCGCCCAAAATAGGTTATACTTAGGCTCGTAGTAAATAAGAGGTTAGAATACTTGAGCCGGAAGGTTTAGAGGTCTAAGCTTTTCGGCTTTTTTGGTGTCTGTCCATTATTTACTATAATTTTAAGGAAGGGAGGTAGTAAATAATGGCAAGAGGTAAAGTAAAATGGTTTAGCAATCCTAAGGGGTATGGCTTTATCACTACTGAATCCGGAACTGATGTTTTTGTGCATCACAGCGCGATACAGGGTGAAGGTTATAAGTCCTTAGACGAAGGCCAGGAAGTTGAGTTTGAAGTTGAAAAAGGCCCAAAGGGTGACCAAGCTACTAAGGTAGTGAAGTTATAAGCCCGAAACAAAAGACACAACCCAGCTCCGTTTAAGGGGCTGGGTTGTTTTTTAACCCAAGGAGGGTAGAATGCACACAGGAAAAGTTAAGAAGTTGGTCCGCGAAAGAGGCTTCGGCTTCATCAGCGACACCGATGGACGCGAGGTCTTTTTTCACCAGTCCAGCCTCATTGATGCCACCTTTGATACCTTAAAAGAAGAGCAGACAGTAGAGTTTGAAGTAGAGAAATCTGACAAGGGCCCGCGCGCGATCAACGTCAAGCCGGTTGCCGACGCCCCTGCCGCTTAAGATTTATTCGGGTTTCACCAGGGCATTTTAGGATACAGCCATGAGGGCGATTGCATCAGTATTTATTTGGGTAGGAACAGCTTTGGCGACTACAGGTGTGTTTTTGATGAGCTTCTTCATCATGCTGTTCCTATTGCCTTTTGACAAGAATAGAAAACTTGCCCATGCTCAAGGCTTCTGGTGGGCGGATGTCATTGTAGGGCTAAACCCCTTCTGGCATCTTGACATTAGCGGCCTTGAGCATATTGACCCCCGCAAAACCTACGTCATTGTCGCTAATCACCAGAGCGCCGCCGATATCGTAATAGTCTACAAAACTCACATACAATTTAAGTGGATAGCTAAAAAAAGCCTTTTTAAAATCCCGATTTTTGGCGGGTGCTTGTCATTAGCCGGGCATATCCCTCTGGCGCGCCAAGAACTTTCCAGCGTCCGCGAGGCCTATATCAAGGCAGGAGAGTGGTTAAGGAGGGGTATATCGGTGCTCTTTTTTCCTGAAGGGACCCGCAGCAACAGCGGCCGCATCGATAATTTCAAAAACGGGGCGTTTAAGCTCGCCATTAAAGAAAAAAAGCCTATCCTGCCGATTTATATCGGAGGCAGCCGCAATATTATCCCGCGTGGCAGCTGGATCTTTAAATCTAACGTCACCGGTATCTTAAAGGTGCTGCCGGAGATTGACACGGTTAAATTTGCCCCGGAGGATTTCGAGCGCCTAAGAGACGAAACTCACGCCAGAATATCCGCTTGCTCTAACCCTTCCTAGAAGTTCCTTAACTTTTAAAATAAATGTAGTATAATATAAATTGTATTTTTAATATTCGCATAGAGGAGGCATAAAATAATGGTAACTCTTAGGAAATTTATAATTTATTTAGTGCGATGGCAGCTAAGTACCCCGATTTTGTGGCTGGTGGTGCGGCAGATGGGGGTGGGGATCTGGTCTACTGTGCTGGCAAATTTAATAGGCGGAGCGATATTTTTCTGGGTGGACAGGTTTATTTTTACCAGCCACGCCCTGGAAATCTGGCACGTTAAAGAGAAGGGCAGGTGCGACAGCTGCGGTAAAGAGACAAGCCTCTGGAGGCTGGTAAAAGCGCCCAATTACGATAAACGGGACGCTGCACCGTTGTTTTTATGCTTGAAGTGTTCTAAGGCCAAGACCGACGCCCTGCGCGCCCAGGGTATCAAGATCCGTGGAAGGAGCAAATGAAAAAAGCCCGGCCGTTTTTAAAAACCTTAACCGGCGGCAGTAAGTTTAAGCGCCTGCTCGGTGATGGCCAAAAATTAAAAGACCTGCGCGCGGGCCTGGTGGTGCTTAAGCCGGGTGAATCAGTAGGCGGGCATAGCACCGAAGGCAAAGAAGAGGTCTTGATTATTTTAAAAGGCACAGCCGGGGTTTATCTAGGAGGTAGAAAAGTAAGCGCCAAAGAGCACTCTTTTATCTATATACCGCCTCAAATGCACCATAATGTTGAAAATACCGGGCGAAATTTATTGAAATACGTTTATATTACTTCATCTTGCCAGAACAGTTTAATCGAGATATAATATTTTTATGGCTCAGGCTGCCTTTATTCTACTATTACAGTGCCGGGATAAAAAAGGGATTGTCGCCGGAGTTTCTCAGTTTATCTTGGAGCACGACGGAAATATCATTACCGCTGATCAGCATACTACCGACCCTGAGGGCGGTTATTTTTTTATGCGGGTGGAGTTTATGGCGGATGAGAAGCGCTATAATAGGGCTTCTTTAAGCGAGAATTTTGCCGGGGTGGCTCAGGCATTTGAGGCAGAGTGGGCGATCTATAATAAAAACGATACCCTGCGCATGGGGATAATGGTTTCTGAACCCGGCCATTGTTTAATCGATATTCTTTACCTCTGGCGCTCCAGGGAGCTTGGCGTAGAAATACCTTTTGTAGCCAGCAATTACGAAGGCCACCGCGGGCTGGTAGAGCAATTTAAACTGCCGTTTTATTTTATCCCTGCCAATAAAATCAACCGCCGCGAAGAGGAATTTTTAGCTCTGGCAAAGGATAATACCGATTTTCTGGTGCTTGCCCGTTATATGCTGGTGCTTTCCGGAAAGTTCTTAAAGCAATACCCAGGCGATATCATCAATATCCACCACGGTTTTCTGCCTTCTTTTAAAGGCGCCGACCCCTACCGCCAGGCCCTCGATAAGGGGGTCAAGGTTATCGGGGCTACCGCGCATTTTGTCACCGAGCAGCTTGACGAAGGCCCGATCATCAGCCAGCAGGTGGAGCATGTTTCGCATAAGGACAGCTATGATAGCCTGGTGCGTAAAGGCAGGAACTTAGAAAAACTCGCCCTTGCAGATGCCCTGCGCAGTTATCTTGATTACCGTATTATCAGGCATCGCGACACTACCATAGTATTCTAATTTTTAAATAAAAAACTAAAGAGAGGAATAATATGAAAACGAAAATTTTGTTATTCATGTTGCTTTTATTGCTGTTGGCGCCTGGCGCGCTTTTTGCGGCAGAATCAGTCCGGATTGCCGGTATCGATATCCCTTTACCGCAGGGCGCTTTGGCTTTGCCCCCGGCGCCGTCAGATGCAGCGTCAGCCCGGGTATCCAGCTATACGGTGGAGTTAACGCTGGATGAGGCAATAGGTTTTTATGACAGCTTCCTTAAGGAAAGAGGATTTATGGTGATCGGCGGCAAGGATGAAATGGGATATGCCGTAGCGGTAAAAAAGGACGCGGTAATGTTTGCCGTCAATATTTACCCACAGGATAATAAAACCGTTATTGAGTTTATATGGTAAAAAAAATTCTCCGTGGTTTTATTATTTTATTTTCAATCATGGCTTTAGCGGGATGCGCCACCACCTATAATCCCGCCACCGGCAGAAATGAAATTATCCTCATTAGCAGTTCTACTGAAGTGTCTCTGGGCCAAAAAGTCATCCCCCAATTGCTTAAGGAGTATCCGCTTTCGGACGATTCCGGACTACAGAAAAGATTAGAATCGATTGGCAGCCGCATTGCCGAAGTTTGCGACCGCCAGGATATCGGTTATAAATTTTCGGTATTAAAGAATAAAGAGCTTAATGCACTGACTATCCCCGGGGGCTTTATTTATGTTAATGAAGGGCTGATGAAGGTTTTAAATGACGACGAACTAGCTTATGTAGTAGCGCATGAGGCAGGGCATACTGCCGCCCGCCATATCGTCAAGAAGATTCAGTCCAGTATGGCCTACCAATTGATCCTGACAGCGGCTTTTGCCGGATTGGGAGGTGATTCCGGCGGTGCTGCTAGCGCCTTAAGCGCCGTCGATACGGTTTATGGCCTGGTGCAATTAAGTTACAGTCGTAAAGATGAATATGAGGCCGACAGGTTAGGAGCGAAATATGCCCTGCGCTCTGGCTTTGACCCCTACGCTTCAATTTTGGCACTGGAGAAGATTAAAAAAGAAGAGGGTCCGAATTGGAAGGTTTTAGGGTATTTTCGCACCCATCCCTATGCTGACGAACGCATCGCGGCTCTTAAGAAGTTTATCCCGGAGTTGAAAAATAGCAAATAAGGAGGCCCAGATGGTCAAGGTACTCTATATCCTGTTAATGCTGATTTTTGCGGCAGTAATAGTGGTTGGATTTTTTCAGCCCTGGGTGCACACGGAATCTATGCGCATGGGCAAGATTTCCCAGATTATCGTCGGCCAGCAGGCGGTTTTTGGCCGCAATATCAGCGCTTATGATGTCCCGGTACTTGCCAACGGCCCGGATTCACGCCTGATCATTAGTATTATAAAAATATTTAAACCGCAGATAACCGATGCCGATAAAAAGAGTTATTTAATCTGGGGGGTTCCTGTTTTAGCGCTGTTACTTTTGCTGCTTAGTTTGATATTCGCTGGCAATAGATGGGTTAATCTTGCAATAGGCATTATCGGTGTGGTAATTTTTGCCGTGGGAGCCTATAAGATTAATGCTATAAATTTAAATAAGCTTGCGCTGCCGGTGCGCATCGGCTCGGGACTCTGGATGAGCCTCTGGGGCTATCTGGGGATGGGATTAAGCAGCCTGGGGAATTTATTTTACCTGCTTATGCGTGTTAAGAAGCCCAAATAGCCTAAAAGCGAATAAGCTATTGACAGGCAGTCCCGGAGCCCATAAACTAATGGTATAACTGACGCAGGTAGGGCCATGTTAGAAAAAGTAATTTATTGGTTAGCCGATATTCTCTTGCCGCAAAACGTCAAAAGGCGCCTAAGCATCGAGGCCTTGCAGGAAAGTGAACGCAAGACCCGCGCTATTTTTGACCTCACCTACCAATTTATCGGTATGCTTACCACCGATGGTATCCTGATAGAAGCAAACCGGGCAGCCCTGGAATTTAGCGGGATCAAGGCATCCAGTGTTTTAGGCAAGTCCTTCTGGGAAACTCCCTGGTGGACGCATTCTAGTGAGCTGCAGAAAAAATTACAAGAGGGGATCAAAAAAGCAGCCTTGGGGGAATTTGTTGCTTTTGAAGCCACACATCATGATCAAAACCAGGTCCTGCATTATATTGATTTTTCCCTTAAGCCGGTAAAAGATGAGGCCGGCAAGGTAATTTATTTGATACCCGAAGGCCGCGATATCACCGAGCGTAAAAAACAGGAACAAGACCTGCATGATGCCTACCGCCAGCTCCAGGAGGCGCAGCATCAGCTTATCCAGTCGGAGAAGCTCAAGATGCTAGGCGCGGTAACCAGCGGCGTGGCCCACGAACTTAAAAATCCCCTGACTATTATTATGATGGGAGTAGAGTACCTGGCCAGTACTATCCCTAACGATAATAAAGTAGCTTCTCAAACCCTCCGTCAGATTGAGAATGCGGTAGGCAGGACAGATAAAATTATTACCAGTATGCTGGACCTGGCCAGATCCCTAAGCTTAGAGATGAAAGGCGAAGATATCGTAGTTGCCCTGGAAGAGGCGCTGGTATTATTGCAAAACGAAATACAAAAAAGCCAAATCCGCGTTATCAAAGAATTTAACTCCGGCCTGCCGCAGGCAAGAATAGACAAGAACCGCATGGTCCAGGCGCTCCTCAATCTTATTAGTAATGCCGTTAACGCTATGCCCCAGGGCGGAGATTTAACCTTGCGGGCCTATGCCCGTAAATTTAGCGAGGCAGGTGCTGATGTCGGCAACAGAAAAGATGATATTTTTAAGATTGGGGAAACCGCGGTAGTAGTTGAGATCGAGGATAACGGCACAGGTATACCCGAAGAAACGCTCGGTAAACTCTTCAACCCTTTTTTTACTACCCGGCGCAACGCCGGTGCGACAGGGTTAGGATTAGCTATAGTAAGGAATATCGTAGATTTGCACGAGGCCAGGATAGAGATTGCCAATAGAAAAGACAGCCGCGGGGTGATAGTAACCCTAGAGCTTAAGATTAAAGAATAAGGGAGGGGGCATGCCTAAGAAAAAAATACTGGTGATTGATGACGAGGAAGATTTTGTACAACTTATAAAGCTTAATCTTGAAAAAACAGGGGATTATGAGGTGATGACCGAGACCAAGGGTGTTGAGGCCGTAAACCGCGCCCTGGAGTTTAAGCCTGACCTCATCTTTTTGGACATCATGATGCCGGATCTTGATGGTACGATAGTAATGGATGACATCAAGGCCAATAAGGAACTTGAAGATATCCCGGTAGTGTTTTTAACGGCAATAGCTACCAAGACTGACCAGTTCTCTTCCAAGGGCGGAACGATTGGCGGACAACAGATTCTTGCCAAGCCGGTCACTACTAAAGAGCTGGTAGAGTGTATTAAAGTTAACGTTCCCTTCTAGAATTCTGTTTTATCAAGACCCCGGAGGCAGGATGGACGATATTTATTTGACCCAGCAGGGTTATGAAAAGTTAGTGCAGGAATTAGAGCAGCTGCGTAACGTCAAGCGTAGAAAAATCTCCGAGGCTATCGGCCAGGCGCGCTCCCAGGGCGATATCAGCGAGAATGCCGAATATGACGCTGCCAAAGAAGCTCAAGCCCTAAACGAGCAGCGTATTGCAGAACTGCAGGATAATTTAGCCCGGGCGCGCATTATTGATAATGAAAATATTAAAAGCGATGAAGCGCTTCTGGGTGCCAAGTTAAAATTAAAGGATCTTGATACTGAAGAGGAGATTGAATATATTCTGGTCTCGGAATTAGAAGCGGATTATGACTCCGGAAAGATCTCGGTTACTTCTCCGGTAGGCAAGTGCCTCCTGGGGCATAAAAAGGGCGAGACGGTTGAAATTAAGGTTCCGGCCGGAGTTTTAAAATATAAAATCCTAAAGGTGTCCAGGTAAATGCGCATTGTTAGGTTTCGCCATAAAGGCAAAGAAGGCTGGGGGATATATCAAGACGACAAGATAAAGACTGCCGGCCTAACGCTTGATTTTAAGAAAGTAAAATTACTTGCTCCGGCAATCCCCTCCAAAATAATCCTGGTAGGCTTGAATTACCGCGACCACGCCAGAGAATTAAAGATGCCGATTCCAAAAGAGCCGATTATATTCCTGAAGCCCGCTACTGCTCTTATCGGCCCCGGTGAGGATATTATTTATCCGAGAGGAGTCCAGAGGTTAGATTACGAAGCGGAATTAGCGCTGGTAATTAAAAAGAAGGGCCGCAATATACCTTCGGGCAGGGCGGGGGAATATATTTTAGGCTACACCTGTTTAAACGATGTTACTGCCCGCGATATTCAAAAAAAAGACGGCCAGTGGATGAGGGCAAAATCCTTTGATACCTTTTGTCCGCTCGGGCCGTGGCTTGAGACTGTAATAAATCCCGCTAACCTGAAAATAAAAGCTTTGCTTAATGGCAAGGTGCGTCAGGATTCTTCCACTGCCGACCTTATTTTTACTATCCCGTACCTGGTAGGATTTATTTCCCGGGTAATGACGCTTTTACCCGGAGACATCATTTCTACAGGTACCCCCGTAGGCGTCGGGCCGATGCAGCCAGGCGATACCATCAAGGTAAACATTGAAGGTATCGGCGAAATTTCTAACCGAGTCAGAAGGTAAAATGTCTAAAAAGATAGGCATTGTAGGAGCAGGAGTCGCAGGCTTAGCTGTTGCTGCGCGTCTGGCAAAGCGCGGTTATCAGGTAGAGGTTTTTGAAAAGCTCGCCCATCCCGGCGGCCGTAACCAAATCCTAGAAGACCGGGGTTTTAAGTTTGATATGGGGCCGTCATTTGTACTGATGCCGGATTTCTTTGAAGAGGTATTTTCGGATTGCGGGGAAAACCTGAAAGACTATCTCAACTTAAAGGTACTCGACCCCAGCTATAAAATTTTTTATCCTGACGGAGAGGCCCTTACGGTTCACCTCGATTCTAAAAAAACTAAAGCAGAGCTTGAAAGAATAGAGCAGGGGGCTAGTGCCGGTTTTGATAAATTTATCGCGGAGACCGCCAAGATTTATAATAAGGTTAAGCCTCTGCTATATCAATGCTTTACTCCTGCGGCGCTACTTAATCCTCGCTACTGGCTTTTAATAAAAGACTTGAAAGTGTTTGAAACTTATTGGAAGCTTGCCCGTAGGTTTTTTAAAAGCGATAAGCTTTGCTACGCCTTTACCTTTGAAGCGATGTTTATCGGGGTTTCGCCATTTAGCGCTCCGGCATTTTACAGTATCATTACTTATACTGACCATGTGCAGAAAATTTTTCATCCTATGGGAGGGATGTATCAGATACCACTAGCCTTAGAAAAAATGGCGAAAAAATTCGGGGCAAATTTTCATTATAATAGCGAAATCAAGCGGATTGAGTCCCGTAAAAATTCTATCGCCTTGAAATTAGAAAGTAGCGAAGCGGAATTTGACAGGGTTGTAGTAAACGCAGATTACCCTTATGCTCAAGAAGAGCTTTTAGGCCGGCGTATCCCGGATTATCAGTATTCCTGCTCAGTCTATTTACTTTATCTGGGGTTAAAGCGCAAAATAGAGAATCTAGCACACCACAACCTTTTCTTTTCTGGAGACCTTAAGAAAAATCTGGCTGAGATTTTTCAGGAGAAAACCGCGCCTAGCGACCCCTCTTTTTATGTTCATGTTCCGACGGTGACTGATCCGTTGCTTGCCCCGCAAGGCAAGTCTATTTTTTATATTCTGGTTCCGGTAGCGAATCTTAAAGGCAACCAGGAGGATATTGCGGGATATGAAACAAAATTGAGGGAGGGTGTTTTTAAAAAGATTAATTCACTTCTGGATATAAATTTAGAGGATTTGATTGAAGTGGAGCACCGTTTCTATCCGCAGGATTTCATCGGCCACTACAATATCAAATACGGCGCTACCTTCAGCCTGGCGCATAACCTTAGGCAGAGCGCATTTTTGAGGCCGGCAAATTTTGACCCTAAGATAAAAGGCCTTTATTATGTTGGAGCGAGCACCCAGCCGGGAGGAGGGCTTCCGGTAGTCATTGCCGGGTCAAAAATCGTTACGGATTTAATTTCCTGATACATTCGATTACTTCTTTGATGCGCCAGTCCGGAGTAGATGCCCCCGCGGTTACCCCCACCTTAACAGCATCTTTAAACCAGCAGGGTTTGATTTCTTTTTTAGAATTAACCCAGAAAGTACGGATATTAATAGCTTTAGCTATTTCATAGAGCCGTTTGGTATTAGCGCTGGTATGTGAGCCGATTACCAGCATCACATCGTTTTCTAGCGGCATCTTCCGGATTTCTTCCTGCTTGATGGTGGTGGGCCGGCAGATAGTATTAAAGAACTTTAAATCTTTAACCAGCGGTTTTAATTTGTGTAGGATTTGTTTTACCTTTTCAATATTCTGGGTAGATTGTACTACTACCGCTGCCCTGCCTAAGCCTTTTATCTTTGAAGTTAGCAGGTGTGCCGGATTTTCGATCACAAATGATTTTTTTTTCAGCTGCCCCATAATTCCCTGGACTTCGTCGTGGTCCCTGTCTCCGATAATAATGATGCGGTAGCCCTGTTTTTCCATATCTTTAACAATTTTATGGATTTCTTTTACCATCGGGCAGGTGGCATCTACAATACTATAACCTAAAGCGATAGCTTTTTTTATAATTGCCATGGGTATTCCGTGGGCTCGGATAAGAAGGGTTTTATTTTTTCCTTTGGTTAAACACCGAGTTTTTATAATGCCTTTTTTTCTTACTTGCCGCGAGACATCTTCATTATGTACGATATCGCCTAGCATATAGACTTTTTTTCCTGAAGAAGCTGTGTGCAGGGTAATATCAATGGCGCGTTTTACTCCAAAACAGAAACCCGCAGATTTCGCCAGGCTAATTTTCATTTTTAATAATCCTTTATCAACGTTTTTAATAATACCATAATTTTCTCTAGAGTTGCGGTGGAGGAACGCTGCAAGAAAACGTCGTAATTATTTTTTTCTATTGTATCTAGTATCCGGATATACATCTCTTTCATTACAGTGGCAGTCAGGCGGCAGCGCCTATCCTTAATTATCTTAAGGCCTGCTTGGCTATTCCTGTAATATTGCCTGGCGCGCGCTATTTGAAATTTTAAAAGAGATTTAAAATTTTCATTGACTATGCCGCTTGAGAGGTCATAATCAGTAACCCCGTAATTAGCCATTTCATCCTGCGGCAGGTAAACTCTTTCCTTCAAGTAGTCTTCCTTGATATCCCTTAAGATATTAGTAAGCTGCATCGCTATCCCTAAATCAACCGCGTATTTTTCTAAGTCAAGATTTTGGTTGTCAAAAATCTTAAGCAGCATTAATCCTACTACGCTGGCAACCTTATAGCAGTATTGATATAATTCCTGGAAGTTCTGGTAGCGGTTTTTGCATAAGTCCATGTGCATACCCGAAAGTAACTCCTCGAAATATTTCCTGGGGACAGCATATTTAATTGCGGCTTCCCGCAAGGCCAAAAGGAGGCTATCATTTAAGGCTGAAGTGCCATAGGCGGCATCGAGCTTTTCTTTAAATTCTAGAAGCGCACCTTCTTTATCAGGGGTAGCGTTATTATCTACTGCTTCGTCGTTAATTCTGCAGATAGCATAAATAGAAAAGATAGCGTATTTTTTATCCCGTGGCAGAAAAACAGAGGCAGCGTAAAAAGACTTAGCGTATTTTTTGGTAATTCGGGCAGCGAGGTAGTGGCCTTGTTTTATGGATGCACTCATGTCTAATATTTTACCCCTAACTATGTTTAAATCCAAGTTAAACTTTAAAATTAGATTGCAACTACCGGTGATTGAATATAAAATATAGGCATGATATCTAAGTATATGCTAGCTCTGGTGATCGCCGGAATTTTGCCGCTGATTTTAAGCTTTTGGCCGGCTTTAAAATTCTATCGCCATTGGCGTGCCCTGATTTATACTCTTGGGCTAATAATCTTGATTTTCGGCGCCTGGGACGTATTTGCTACCTGGCGGGGGCACTGGTATTTTAATCCGCAGGGCGTCTTTGCTTTAAGAATTATTAACCTGCCAGTAGAAGAGGTCTTATTTTTTATAGTTATACCTTTTTGTTGTATTTTTACCTGGGAAGCCCTGAAATACCTCAAGAGAATCATCATAAAATGAAAGAATACACTGCCTTAGCGGTCATTTCAATTATAGCTACAATTATTCTCGATAAAAAAAGCAGGGTTGGCATTTTAAAGAGTAAGGAATTTTATCTTTTTATTCTGGTGGTCCTGTTTTTTAAATTACTGGTAAACGGCTACCTTACCGGCGCGCAGATTGTGCAGTATAGCCCGGAATTCTTTTTGGGCAAGCGTATTACAAGCATCCCCCTGGAAGATTTTCTTTTTGGATTTAGCATGGTAGCAATGAGCATAATCTTCTGGGAGTATTTCAAGAGGCAGGAAAAATGAAGAGATTATTGGTATCGGCAGCGTTGTTAATTTTTATGGCAGGGACGAGTTACAGCGATACCGGGGATTTCAAGCAGTTGCATGAATCTGCTGATAGCACCAGCTTATCCCAGGCCCTGACATCGGCTCAGGGCAAGCCGGATTCAGTTAAGGATTTATATGTCTTAGGGCTGATTTATTTAAATCAGCACCAGAATGCGCAAGCCCGGGATATTTTTAGTAGTATCCTTAAGGCTGAGCCGGATTATTTTGCTGCTAAGTGGGGGGTAGCTGAAGTACTGCGGCGCCAGCATGATTTAAGCCAGAGCCAGAAACTCCTAAGAGAAATACTCAGAGAACATTCGGAATTCCCGCCGGCCTGTATTAGCCTGGCCTACATTAGTTATATCCGGATGGATTTTAAAGGAGCGGTATTATTAGCCCATAAGGTATTAAGTCAGGGTATCAAGAAAGTGGATTTAAGCAATTATGTAAGAGCTCGCCTTATTTTAGGCGGCTCCAAGGGCATGATGGCTCATTACGGCGGGCCACTTTCCAAGATCATTAGCGGCACAGCGGTATTGCCGAATTTAAAGAAGGCTCAAGAGCTGCAGCCTGATTCGGCAGGGGTGTTATTCGGGATGGGGGCCTTTTATCTTTTGGCGCCAAAGGTTATCGGAGGTGATATTGATACTGCTCTGAAATACCTGAAAAAAGCAATTGAAGTAGATCCGCTCTTTGTTGACGCTTATGTCAGGCTGGCTCAGGCTTACCGCACCAGGGGAGATCTGGATAAATATGAATTTTATCTGGGTGAGGCCTTTAGAATTGACCCCTTAAATGAATTAGCCCTGGATACCAAAAGCGGCAGTTGTAAATTTATCTGTAGCGCAAGAAATGATTAATCAGGCTAAAAGGCTTAGGCCTTAAGGAGCCCGCAAGTATAAGAGTGTAGGGCTTGGCAGTATTTGCGGTGCATAGAAGAGGAGAGGATAAGCTCTTCTGCTTTTTTAATAAGAGAAGAAATTTGATCCTGGGCATAATTCAGGGCTGCGGTTTCCAGGATAATCCGCCGTATCGCAAGTAAATCCTTCTTTCCTGCGTTATTCTTGGCGAGAATCTTACGGATTAATGATTTATCGCGCTTGTCCGCCTGGCGGAAGGCATACCAGATTAGAATAGTCTTTTTAGCTTCTTTTAAATCAGTAAGGGTAGATTTACCAATTTTACTTTCGTTGCCAAAGGTCCCCAAGATGTCGTCCTTGATTTGAAAGGCCCTGCCTAAGTATATCCCGTATTTAAAAAGTTTATCAGCTTCTTGGTTGCTTGCGCCCGCTAAAATTGCTCCGCTAGCCAATGGCGAAGCAAAGGAATAGCTGGCAGTTTTGTAGTCGTATATCCGGTAGATTTCTTCTTTTCTAATAGCGCTGATATCTTTAGCGCCCGCCAGCAGTTCAATAAATTCTCCGACTCCGGTATGAACGGCAGCTTCAATAAATTTTTTTAGTGCTCTTTCTTTAGCTGCTTGATTTTCTTGGACACAGAGGAATGCGTGGATGCCGGCAGCATACATTACATCGCCTATGACAATAGCCAGGTCTTGGCCGTTAAATTTGATTTTTGAAAAACCCTTTAAGTAACGTTCTAGCTTAATATGCAGGGAGGGTTTGCCGCGGCGGGTAGCAGATTTATCGATGATATCGTCATGTACCAGCATGAAATCATGTAGTAACTCTAGGGATAGCGCGCTGGTGTAAAGCCCGGCAGCAGCATTTTTTCTAAAGCCTAAATATCCGATTATAAAAAGTACAGGCCGGATACGCTTGCCGTCTCTTAAAACGAATTCCTGGATATTTTTAAAGAGTACAGGCGAGAGCTTGCTTAAAGAGTAGCATTTATCAATATCGCGTAGGAATTTAGGAAGTTCCTGCTCCACCTTATTTTTTATTTTGGAAAACATATAATTATGCTATCATATAACTGGATGTAAGACAATAGATTAAAACAATTATCTCTATGTCTCTAGCCAAAATTAAGAACACAGAGATAAGCAATGTCGCTAGGGCCTTGCGTCTGCCTTTTTTAAGCGCCAGCATCCTGCCGTTTATTTTCGGTTCAGTTAGCGCTGCCAGTAAAAATTTTTTATTACCTGAATTTATCCTGGGGCTGCTAACAGTAGTATTCACGCATCTGGGAGCAAATCTTATTAATGATTATGCAGATTCTAAGTCCGGGGTAGACTGGCAGGACCAAAAATTTTATGGGTTTTTCGGCGGCTCCAAACTAATCCAGGAAAATGTTTTTAAGGAAAAGTTTTATCTGGGAGCTACCCTTTTTTGTTTCTTTGTAGCGAGTGCAGCGGTTTTTATTTTAAGCGCCATCCTGGAAACAAACCTACCCCTGATATTTTACAGCCTGATAGTTTTTCTGGGTTTTTATTATTCGCACAAGCCTTTACAGTTTTCCTACCGCAGGTTAGGCGAGCCGGTAATTTTTATTCTTTTCGGGCCGGCGCTGGTCGTAGGCGGATATTTTATCCAGAGTAGGATTTTCCTGGATTTCAGGAGCTTAATTTTATCTTTGCCATCGGGATTTTTAATCATGGCGATACTTTTTGCTAATGAAATTCCGGATTACCAGGAGGATAAGAAATGCGGGAAACTGACCTGGGTTAGCCTGACAGGGCCAGAGCGCGCCTATATTATTTATGCCTTGATGATGCTGGCGGCATTTTTGGCTATCGCGCTTAATATTCGTTTAGGCTATATCAGCAACTGGGGTTATCTGTCATTTTTATTTGTACTGCCGGTAATCAAAGCAGCTTCGGTATTAAAAAGGGACTATACCGATAAAATCAGGCTAGTGCATTCTTCTAAATTAACGATTATGGCGCAGATATTAGTAACCATTATATTAATTATAGGTGCGATCTCATGCAAAAGATCTTAATTTTAGGGTGCGGTTTTGCGGGCTTAAGCGCAGCAGCTTATCTTAGGGCAGGGGGTTTTAAGTTTAATGTAACTATGCTGGACCGTAAAGTTTTTTTTGATTTCTTACCGCTTTTACCGGATATTATCGGCAGGGGCATTAATCCTGATTTTTTAAGGTTTCCGTTGGAAACTGCAGCCGTAAGATTCGGTTTTAACTTTGTCAACGCTGAGGTCAAATCCGTAGATTTAAGCCGTAAGCAAGTCAGTTCTTCCGCAGGAAACTTTGATTATGATTACCTTATTATTGCCGTAGGTTCAGAGACTAACTTTTACGGCAACGGCGAAGCCCGGAAATACGCCTTTAAGCTGGATGATGCCGAGGATGCCCGCAGGGTCTTGGCGGTTTTAGATCGGGATAAGATTAAGACTTGTGTTATTTCCGGAGGTGGTTATACCGGCGTAGAAATTGCTACTAATCTTAGGCGGTACTCTTATAAAAAGAATCGGCCGATAGAGATTATTATTGTAGAAAAAGCGCCTTCTATTTTAGGACCGCTTCCGGTCTGGATGAAGGAATACGTTTCCAATAATCTTAAAGCGCTTGATGTTAAAGTTTTGGCTAACAGCGTAATCGAAAAAATAGAAGAGGGCAGGGTTACTGTTGGCGCAAAAATTTATGAAAATAGTATCTTAATCTGGGCTGCTGGAGTGAAGGTCGCCGATTTTACTCTAGGTACAGTTTTAGAAAAAAATCCTCAAGGCAGATACAAGGTTGATGCCTACCTGCGCCTGCAGGATCATTGTTTTGCTGCCGGGGATGCCGCTTATTTTATTGATGGTAACGGTTCTTTACGTATGGCAGTACAGTTTGCTGTTACACAAGGGTTTTGTGTTGCCCGTAATGTGATAAGTGCCAGCCGCGGCAGAGCCCTGGAGAAATATCGCCCCCGGGATTTCGGCTATATCATTCCTATGGCCAATAACTTTTCCTGCGGCCGGGTTTTCGGGCTGTCTTTTAAAGGAAGATTACCGACGCTGTTGCATTATTTGATGTGCGCTTACCGTTCTTGGGGATTGCGTAATAAATTCGGCATCATTGCAGATTTAATGAGAGGGGGCGCAAAGTGAGCTGGGTTAGCCTTGTTTTAAGATTGGCTTTAGGGAGTATATTTTTAGGCCATGGCGCAAGGCGCATTTATTAAAGGGGTTCTTTTTATCGGCAGGCGGATTTGAATACAATCTTCTTATTGCTTCTTCCTGCATTGCGCTTATAATAATGGGTGCAGGCAAATTCAGCCTTACTCCAAAACTTTAAATGAGATGAGCGATACACTTCAAGTTTCAGTAATCCTTCCTTGTCTGGACGAAGAAAAAACCATTGGGCCCTGTATTCGTAAGATCCAGGAGGTCTTGCGCCGGGAAGGGTTAGAGGGCGAAATTATCGTGGTAGATAACGGCTCCCAGGATCGCTCCAGCGAAATCGCGGCATCTTCAGGAGCCAGGGTTATCCGGGAAGAGCAGCGCGGTTACGGTGCAGCTTATTTACGCGGCCTCAAGGAAGCCAAGGGCGAATATCTTATTATTGGCGATAGCGACGGTACTTATGATTTTTATGAAATCCCTAAATTTATCAAGCCCTTAAAAGAGGGTTATGATTTTGTAATCGGCTCGCGCTTTAAGGGGCAGATTAAAAAAGGCGCGATGCCCTGGCCGCACCGCTATATCGGTAACCCGTTACTCTCCGGGATGTGCCGGCTGTTCTTTCGCACCGGGCTTTCCGATATCCACTGCGGGATGCGCTCCTTTACCCGCCGGGCTTATGAAAAGATGCGGCTGCGCACCAAGGGCATGGAGTTTGCCACTGAAATGGCAGTGGCAGCGCTGCAGAATAATCTTAGGATCTCTGAGGTGGGGGTGAGTTACCACCCGCGCCTGGGTAAATCCAAGCTTAACCCTTTCTTTGACGCCTGGAGGCATATCCGCTTCATGCTTTTTTATTGCCCGGTCTGGCTGTATTTTATCCCCGGGATGCTGGGTTTGATAATAGGATTAGCGATGTTGCTGGTATTATTAAAAGGCCCGGTGTTATTCTTAGGCCGTTACTGGGATATCCACGTGATGATCTTTGCCAGTTCTCTGTGTATTCTGTCGTATCAGGTGCTTAACATCGGGGTATTCGCACATACCTATGCTATCCGTCAGGGGCTGTTAAAATACGATGCCCTTACCTTATTTTTTAAGCGCCATTTTAATCTGGAGCGCGGCATCATACTGGGTGTAATTTTATTTATTGTCGGCTTCGGGGTAAATATCTGGATATTTGCAGAGTGGTTTTCCCGGGATTTCGGCGCGCTCTACCGCATCAGGGAATCAATTTTTGCCATGACTCTCTTGATTATCGGGATACAGACTTTTTTTTCTTCTTTTTTTATCAGCCTTTTATTCCTGGAAGGAGACTAAAGACAACAAATGAATACGGAATTTTATCAAAAAATAGAAGAGGTAGTCCAGAAGGATCCCCGCTATAAGCTTGACGCTTATGAGTTTATGATGCAAGCGCTCTGGTTTACCCAGAAAAAGCTTAAGCGCGACACCCACGTCAGCGCCAAAGAACTTCTTGTGGGGACGCGGGATTTCGGGCTTAGCCAGTACGGCCCGATGACGAAAAGCGTATTTGAACACTGGGGCGTTAAGAATACCTCTGATTTCGGGGAAATAGTTTTTAACATGATCGGTGCGGGCCTGATGAAAAAGTCTGAAACCGACTCCCGCCAAGATTTTGACGGGGCCTATAATTTTGAAGAAGCCCTGAACGTATTTAAGATTACCAAGACATGAAGGTTACCACTAAATATCTTTGGTTTAATACCAAAAAACGCCAGGAATTTATTAATATTACCCCGGATATAGAAGAGGCGGTTAAGGAAAGCGGGATAAAGGAAGGACTTTGCCTGGTAAACGCCATGCATATTACAGCCAGTGTTTTTACACACGATTAGAACTCAATGCAAGAGGGTGCCTAGATTTGGGTTCAGGATAAAGCGGTTATTAGTATTAAGATAAGACTATTATGAAAGCATATACACAATATCTCTGGTTTAATACCAAAAACCGGCAGGAGTTCATTAACATAACCCCCCAGGTAGAAGAGGCGGTCCGGAAGAGCGGGATCAAGGAGGGGCTGTGCCTTGTTAATGCTATGCATATAACGGCCAGTTGCTTCGTCAATGACGATGAGTCAGGCCTGCACCAGGATTTTGCCTCATGGGTTGAAAAGTTGGCTCCTTACGGCAAGGATAAGTATAAGCATAACCTGACCGGAGAAGATAACGCTGACGCTCACCTAAAGCGTACTGTGATGGGCAGGGAAGTGGTCGTGGCCATCACAGGAGGCAAACTCGACTTTGGCCCATGGGAACAAATTTTCTACGGCGAGTTCGACGGCCAGCGCAAGAAGCGCGTGCTGGTGAAGATAATTGGTGAATGATTTAACACGACAGATGCAATCAATAGCCAACCAAAAAAACTTCAAAAAATCTCTTGACAATAATTTATTATTAAAGTACACTTAAGATGTTCGCATAATTGCGGACATAGAGGCTAATATGCTACTAGAGAATTATGACCCCAGAATCGATGAATTTCTGAAACAATATCCGGAGGGAAAGATCCCTTCTATGGATATTCAAGAGTGGTTCTTGAAAAATAAAGGATTACCAAAGAGAACCTTCCAATACCATATGGTTGAAGAGATTATTCCGGCACCTAAATACGTCGAGGGGCGAAATCATTATTATTTGAAAGACGAGTTTACGCTATTGGTCGATTTAATCGATATAATTAGAGAGCTGAAAGTTAACCCGTATATCAGGTATAAATCTCTTAGGATCATATTCAAGAAACATGACTTAAGAAAGGTGGCAGATAAGCTGTTGGATCTTATAGAAAATTGGCCACTTTACGAAGCAGACCACACAGAGCCCAATCCTCTTTATAGGGAGCACAATTATTACAGGGCAGACAGAGACTATATATGGCGCAGAACAATAGAGGAGCTAGAGAAGGGCAAGAAAAACCTGGATGAAATAAAATTCAACTATTATGAAGAAGAGTACACAAAAAGAGAAGAGGAGAGACTTAAAAAATAGGGATTTTTTTTGTGATGTCATTCACATATTTGCGAACATAGTTGGGGGGGGTCTATATGCAGATTGATAGAGTCAAAGTAAAAGCATACTTAGCGGAAAAACAAATCTACCAGTATGAACTAGCTAATAAATTAGGAATAACAGAGTCGCATCTGAGTAAGATCTTGCGGGGTAGGGTTGAGCCTAGCAAGGAACTAGTAGGAAAGATTCTTCGGGGGGCATTAAAGGGTTGTCGTAACAGCGCTGAAAAAGTCAGTTAATTACCAGCTTCACTACGTCGAATAGAGTGTGATGAAAACTAGTCCGAATTTTACAATCAGAGATATAAATTTTAAGGTAACGCCCGTAACCAAGAGGCGGGCAGTGTTGGCTTTCCTATTGGAAAAAGCTAGGGCTAAAAAATCGCTTTCGGTTTCGGCAGAGGCTTCTTGTAATGATGTTGCTGTAGGGGTAGATTCTGAGTGCCCAGCAATGGGATAATGGTACTCGAAGTGGTGTTTTATTTTTTGTAATCGATTGCTAGCGGAGTAACCCAGGAATATAGGGTTGGGTTAAAAACGTCTAGTAGGGACTTCTATTACATGAAATTTTATAATAGCTATAAGCCTTTTTGCACTGCCGATTCCATCTTCGACGACCCCTATATAAAGGCTTGGGGAGAATTTCTTGGGCAGTTCCAGTGGCGGTGGGCTGTGACCGTCACCTTCGATCGGAGTGTGAGTATCTCTGTCGCACAGAGCCAACTCATCGCTCTCCTGCAGTACCATAGCCTAACTGTCCGTTACTTCTTCGTGTCTGAGCCGGGCCTGTCACGCAGGCTGCATATCCATGGAGTGGTGAGCGGGATACTAAGTCATAAGCGGCTGGCGTTTGAGTACGAGTTAAATTGGAGATTCGGGAAGAGCGAGGTGCAACTGTACAATGCTGAACGGCAGTGGATCATGTATATCTGTAAGTATCTAAAGAAGGGTTACGGTTTGTACTTCATGAATCTGACTGAAAAGGATTTGCCAAAAGGCATGGAAAAGAGTAAGTAATGTTAGATTTCAAAAAGCTGTGGCTGAAGCACTACGAAGACAAGATCAATGATGCCAAGATTGTATCTTTTACCGAAGCCATATCATTGTGCGATTCCATCGATGATCCTGTTGCATACACTTCCTTTATACTGTATTGCGCCTATGCGAGAGCTAAAGATTACGCGGTTACCCCTAAGCCCGCCGCCGTTGCACAGGAGCTTGTTAAGACAGTTCCGGAGTTGGCGGAGGTTGATAAATATGTATTCGTAGACGCTATTAACCTCCTTGAGACATTCAACCATGCCACTGCGATCATAGTCGAATATATTTACGAAACTCAAGCGAGGCTTCCTTACATCGCCTTTTATCCTTTTCCATGGTTATATGAGGCGATCGACTTCTTAAGCTGGTTCAGGAAGGACGAGCACCCCCTTATCCGCGACTGGCGTGAGTTTGTGTTGTTCCTTCCGCAATCATATCAAGGTAGTACTCGCAGTCGCATATACTTGGGTTTTTCCGACTATGCGCGCGCAGTTAAGGAAGGCAAGCTGGATGAGTGGCATCGTTACTACAAGGCATATGCCGTAAAAGATTCCGGGTTCAGTTTCAAGGAAGCGTTATCTTGTCTGACTTGGGCAGATGATGGAAGCCGGGTTGTGGGGGGAAAGCAATAAGCATAACTGGGAACTGAGGTTAGTTAAACAGGAGGCAATATGACTCGAAGAGAGATCTACATAACACAAGAGCAGTTAGATTCAATTAGGGCCGGCCACGTGCCGTCGCAGTAAGGCGAAAGATAGATTGCACCGGAAAAATGGCGCAGTAATGTAGGTTTTTACAGAAAGGAGTGTGACATGTTCCGGATCATACAGGCCAGGCGCGCGGAGCTGAGACAGCTCAGGGGCGAGAAGGAATTGTTAATTGCTGAACTGCGCGAAAAGAGGAGAAGAAAAAAAGAGATAGACAAGTTGATGACCGATGCTAGGAACGATATTCGAGGAATCCAGGGGCGGCATGAAGACTGGTAATCTTACTTCATTAAAGCGTATTCGTAAACATTGTGTAATAGACTGCAGTGGTGGCAGTCGTAAAGAGGTCCGTTTATGTCAAGCTAAGGAGTGTTACCTCTATCCCCTGAGAATGGGGCATAATTTAGCCAGAAAGGGGATCGGGCCTGGCAGCAGGGAAAAAAATGGCCGGTTTCAGAGAAAAGGCACGGGTTCAGCGGGGAGTTCCGGAATGGCTAGTGGGTCAGTGGACAATTTTGAGTCCAGAACAAGCTCGGGCAGCCTTGAGGCTCCTAGCAAGAAATTGGGGTGGTCAGGAATAAGCGTCAATAAGACGGGACAGATTGAGGTTAGGGAGACGAAGGAAGGTCTCCTGATAAAGATAATCAGTGACCAAGCTTAGAGGAGGTAAAAATGGACAAACCAAATCTTGATCAGCTTTTGGAAGACATTAAGCAGGGGCAAAAAAAATTATTGAGTAACGATGATATGGCGATCAGTACACTGCAAAGCCCTGACAACCTTAAAGAAGAATTTAACGTTTTGGGGGATGAATTTCGGGTAGACTATATAAAGTTTATGATCTTTGAGAGGCATTACCCTGATTCTCTGAAGGATTTAGCGCCTTTAGAAAAACTATTTGACGTCTTGACATCGGTCCAGCGAATGTCCCGAGCGTTAGAACGACATGAGCTGCCGGAGATTAAAAAATTCGTAAAATTTTCTACGCTTAGACTTGCATTTCGGCTGCGTATTATAGTCATGGTCTACATGGCAAAAGGATATGGTGAGAATTGGAAGAAATACATGGAAGACTTCTTCGGCAGGAGAAACGAGCTTCCAAAGGATAATGTTTTCAGGAAAATCTTTGTCGAGGAGTACATAGATGATGCGGTGCATACTCGTTTCTGGAAGGAGATATATGCTCGTTTCTCCCTTGAAAAGACGAAAGAATCAGAGCTCTTCAAGGCAAGGGGTCTCCTTTACACCCCGACCTACACTCCGGACGGGGCTAAAGATTGGGACGCGCGCTTTAACCGACTATGTGATGAATACAACGAGGAACAATATAAAAAGGTCTACAATGACCCCAAGGACTACTACACCAGAATTACCTGCAAGGACAGCCTCCATGGGAAGTCCTGGCTGCAGTGGACGAGCGGACTGCTAGATGAGATCGAACCAGAGGCCAACAAGACAACCAAAGAATGGGAGCGTAATTTAGTCGCAGCGTTTTGTTATCTTGAGATTCACAAAACCAGGAAAATCACTTCGGCGCAAGACATCAATGCTTTAATTGAAGCAGTAAATGTGTTTTATAAGCTGGCAAAGGATCCTGAGGTGCCGCCGGAAAGGACAGCCTGCCTAATGTGGGCTCTTAAAACCCAGATCCAATTTGCCATGAATCCTTATTGTAGCGAATCCTGGATTGGAGAGGAGCTCTTTGCCCGGAGAGGTGAGATAGAAAAAGGCAACATATTGAGGAATTACATTGTTTCCGATTATGTGACTGACGAAGCCGGCTATCTTTGCTACATTAAAGCAACAAAGGAGGGCGAACCAAAGGAGTACGATGAAACATTAAAAACATTATACCAGCAATACGAGGAAGAGGATCTCTCAAGCTGGGATGTTGAGGCGGAGGACCTTAGGTGCAGAGAGGCGCTCCCTGAGGACGCAAAGAAGTACTTAGCAGAGCAAGATGCAAAAGGAGTCAGGAAATACGAGAAGATGCGTGAGGTATTCCGTAAGCACGAGGAGCTTAAAGTCAGTAGGGGAATCACGGACGATGAGGCCTTTGAGTTTTTATCTCGGGAGGAGAGGTCTATTCTGGAGAAAAGAAGGTTTGTACAGGACTCGGCGAGGGGTACCCCCATAACTTAAGTTACCAAGGAGCTTCTTATGGAGACTAAACAATGTAGTTATACTAAGGAGGACGGACAGCAATGCTCGGCGTGGGCCTTGAAAGGCGAGGATTATTGCTTTCGGCATAGTCCGGGCACCAGAGCCTTGAGCCTTGAGGCTTCACGCAAGGGCGGGCTTGTTAAGAAAACAGAAATACCCTTAGAAGCCATACCGATAAGCACTCCCAGAGACGCGGTTGTTCTCCTGACCAAAACAATAAATGAGGTAAGAGCAGGCAAAATTGACACCCGTGTAGCGAACACTATCGGCTACCTCGCCGGGGTGTTGGTAAGGGCGTTGGAGGTTACGGAAGTGGCTAGGAAGGTTGATGAGATACGGGCTGTTTTATTAGTCAGGGCAAATCCCGAGAAAGATTAGAAATATGGCAGAAAGATTCTATGACCTAGAAAGAGAAGCCCACCTGCTAACCGGCGCAGAACGGGCGCGGTTGGTTATTAAAGATGACCATGAAAAAACCTACGAAAACAAAGATGGATTCCTTAACTCTTCGGAAAGGCAGGCGCTTCTGCGCATGCCCGAACACCGGGTTAAAGAGGAGTACGAGGCGCTTTGGGAGGTATATGAGCAAATGCCTCTTACTATGGCTGCGATCACCGAGTGTTACTTGCGCTTCAAACATTATTATGAGTCATTGAAGAGGGCCCATCTGCTGCTTAGCGTATCTCCCATTATGGGCTATCTATCTCGACTGGTAGAGGAAAGCATTTCTAATGAGGATGTTAAGGAAGATGCTCTTAAGGCAATAGATGCAATACAGGTGTTGGAAAAAGGTCCTTCTGGTAAGCCGGCTTTTAAGGAAGTTTTAAGCTTTATTAAAGAGATTGTTCCCCAAGCCTCTGTCCAGGCCCGCGACTTCATTTTAATGAAAAATACAGTCGATAAGATAGGCGAGGTAATAGGGTGCAATATCTTCAAGTACGAACATTACAGCGAAAGTTGCCAAATCTACGCTGAAGAAATCAGCCTCTGCATTAAAGAACATAACCTGATAATGAACAGGTCCGGAGAAGGTATGTCTGATCTAAGCGCATACCTTATACCGGGACCCAATTGTGACGAACAATAGTTAATAAATGTTACTTAAATCCGCTTAAATCCGATTTCAATTGATTTTGGTAAAAAACTATGATATAATACAACAATGATACGAGTAGTTTTGGGTTGAGCCTGGGCATAAAAGATAAAACCTTCGCTATAAATGGCGGAGGTTTTGTATTTTAAGGGAAGAGAGTAAATATGGAAACCAAGTTGATTGTTGAGGGTGGCCACAGACTTAAAGGGGAGATTGAAATCTCCGGTTCTAAGAATGCTTGTCTGCCCATATTTGCTGCCACCCTTTTGACAGACGAGCCGTGTCGGATTGCGGGGGTGCCGGAGCTCCGAGATATCAAAACAATGAGCGAGATCCTGGAGTTGCTGGGGAAAAAGGTGCAGACGGACAAGAGCACCGTAACCATTGCCCCTACCACCAAGCACAGCTTTATAGCAAATTATGAGCAGGTTAAAACAATGCGGGCTTCGTTCTGCGTACTGGGTCCGCTCCTTGCAAAAGCAAAGAAGGCTGAAGTATCTTATCCCGGGGGCTGCGTCATAGGCGATAGGCCCATAGATATACACTTAAGGGGCCTGGAGGAATTAGGAGCAAAGATAACCACTGATTCAGGATATGTGATTGCAAAAGCCCCCAAATTAAAGGGAAACTATGTATATCTAAGTGGGCATTTCGGTTCTTCGGTAACAGGCACTGCTAACGTCATGATGGCCGCAACGCTGGCGCAAGGTAAGACAATGATCGAGGGGGCCGCTTGTGAGCCTGAGGTGGTGGATTTAGCGAACTTTCTTATTAAGATGGGCGCGCGGATCAAGGGGCACGGCACATCAGTCATAGAGATAAATGGCGTAAAAAAACTACACGGGGTAGATTACAGGGTTATTCCTGATAGGATTGAAGCAGGTACTTTCATTCTCGCTGCCTTAATAACTAAAGGAGATCTTATTATAAAGAATGTCAATGCTCATCATTTGGGCGTTGTAATAGATTGCCTAAAGAAGATAGGGGCTCATATTGATATGAGCAGCAATAAACTGCACGTGGCTTTTAAGGATACATTAAAACCAATAAACGTGACCACTCTTCCATACCCCGGCTTTCCAACGGATATGCAGGCGCAATTTGCCAGCCTGATGTGTTTAACCCCGGGAGTGAGTATTATTACTGAAAAGGTATTTCCTGACAGGTTTATGCATATTCCGGAACTAAGCAGGATGGGCGCGCATATCCATAGAGAAGGCGCCAGCGCTATTGTGGAGGGTGTAAAGAGTTTATCCGGCGCGCCGGTAATGGCATCAGACTTACGGGCCTCGGCTTCTTTGGTTCTGGCCGGCCTAGCCGCAAAGGGTAAAACATCAATTTCACGAATCTATCATTTAGAGCGTGGCTATGAAAATCTGGATAAAAAGTTAATAGGGCTAGGGGCAAAAATCTGGAAAGAGAAGGATTAAACATGAAGAAGACCGCCGTCAAGGAGACGAAAGAGGATCTCTTGAAGAGGTTGATTAAAGTTGACCTGTTAGAGACGGGAAACAAGGTGCCTGCTGCCGCGACCGAGCCGGCATCCATGATGGCGCATGCAAGGAAGAAAGCCATATGGTGGTACAACGTCTTGAGCCAAAAGCTTGAATATTCTGAGACCGCAACCAGCCACCAGGATCGTAAAGCATTCAGCGGCGGCCCTTATGATGGCAGCAAGGGCTGGATCCGGGGGCGGGTCTTCAAGCATACCGACAAGAAATACTATATTGTTGTTTATCTGGGAAGCAGCGCTGTTGACTCGGCGTTAGGCTCAGAGTCGCGTATTCTTAACTTGGTTTCCAAAAACATGCAGGATCTATGCAGCCAGATCCAGGATAATTTCAGGTTTCCAATATCGTATGTGGTGGATGAATACTGGAACAATTTGGCTGAGAGCAAGAAAAAATTGCGATAACAGATTCTGAAATTTTAAGGAGTTCGCCACTCTCTTGCAAAAGCCAAGAAAGCGGCTGCATAGAGGGGATTGCCTACGAAAATATGGAGAGAGGGATGGGGTATGAAGAAGACTACTAAAGAGGTAAAGAAAGAAATATGGGATTCGTTAAGCATCGAGGATAAGCTCTATGAGATTATGCTGCAAAAGGTTCGCCAGCTTATTCTAAAAGGTCGTGAATCTGAAGCGAAAACCGTGGGGAGTGCGAGCAAAATACTGTTTCCCGAAAAGGGCGAAGTAGCGCTCTACTCCGCTATCTTTGAGGTATTCTGGAAGAAGGGGCAATACAAAAAAGCCCTGCAGGCCTATCGCGCTGGGAAAAGGCCATTCTGGCATGCGGAGGCAGTCGGCCAGTACTATGAACGACAAGGGCTTATCAAACAAGCCATGGCCGAATATGAAAATCTGGTGAATGAATATTTCAAGATGGGCAAAGATTTCCTACCTCTGCCGGGGGGACCGGCATTTCTGTTCAGGCTCGGGCAATGGTACGTTAAAAGAAACTCCAAAAAGGCCAGGAAATACCTTACCCTTTACCTAAGGGCTGAAAAGGATAAACACGGGACTGGAATAGGCATAAGGCACAAAAACGCAGCCAAGGCTCTCTTAAGGGGGATATAAGGCATGTCTGATGAGCTGTCGGAAAAATTATTAAAGGTAAATCTATCAGAAGCTCGAGTAATAGCTTTAGACGTTACGGCAATGGGTTCGGCTTATCACAAAAAGGATAGACGAGCAATATGGTGGTATAACATCTTGGACAACCGGCTCGAATATTCAGAGATCCCCACTACCCATTACGACCGTAAGGTATTCAAAACTCCTTTTGCCGGTGATAAACTGTGGGTCAGGGGCCTGGTGTTTCAACACAAAGAAAAATACTACATTTTAGTGTTTTTGGAAGATTGGTTAGACCACACGGTAACAAATAAATCGATAGCTGATTTATACAAGCAGATCCAGGATAAATTCAAACATACGATTTCCGATGTGATAGATTGGGAAGGATGCGCATTAACTAAAAATAAACAAGGGCATAAGGATTTGACCGAGAAATATATCGCCTATGACAGAGCCGGCAAAGCGCTAGGCGAGGTAGTGTACCGAAAAGGCGTTTTAGTTTCGAGAAAAACGATAAAGAGAGGTGGACATGGCAAAAAGAAATAGTATACGATACTTGACCTTTGAGCAGAAAAAGAGGCTTCTGAAGACGCTTGCAGACAGTAGGAAGGCTTGGCGCGACTACTTTATGTTTGATCTCATGCTGAATACTGGGATGCGGCTTAGTGAAACAATCAATCTCAACGTCAAGGATGTGCACAACGGCTATTCGTCAAGGGAAGCGCTGGAGATAAAGGGCAAGGGCGACAGGATCAGGCAGATACCGCTGAATAAAGATATCAAGGTTCATATAGACAGGTACGTAGGCCGGCGCAAGAGGATGGACAAGGGCTTCTCCATTGCCGACCCCTTGTTTTTGTCAAGGAACCGGCGCAGGATAACGCAGAGAGCCGTCCAGCTGAACTTCGACAAGTGGATTACTGAAAGCGGTGTAGAGGGCAAATACTCGCCGCACAGCTTACGACACACGGTTGGGACGGAGCTGATGAAGAAGACTGGAAACATCCGAAAAGTTCAGGAATTTTTGGGGCACAAGTTTGTTTCCACCACGCAGATTTACACGGGAGTAACTAAAGAGGATTTAGTAGAATGTGCGGAGCTGTTAACTGTATAAACAATCCTCCCTGTTTAATCGTGGTTTTCGCCATATAATTTCTTAAATAAAAATCGACCGATTGTTTACCCTTCACTCAGCATATCCATGTTCACTCCTCCCAAGCATGTTTCTGTTGACAAAAATCCTCAAAGTATTAGAATAGGAAGCAGTAGGAAGTGGCAGAAACCGAGTTAATCCTACCTAAAAGGTAATCCCATGAATGACATTTCAAAATACTTTACCGTGAAAGAAGTCGCTAAGCGACTTGATGTGACTGAAGATTGGATACGTGACTTAATCCAGTCCAAACAGCTCAAAGCCGTGAAGGTTGGGAAGTGGCGCGTTGCTCCTGAAGAGTTGAAAAGATTTATTGAAAGTAGGAGTAACTTTGCTAATCGATAAGGGATTATCTTGAAGTTGCAGCTCCCCAATCTCGTGTCAACAAATTTTAGTGAGAAAGCTTATTTGAGGCTACTTTTATGTCAATAGCCAACTGGAACGAAGAGAAGACAAGAAAGGTATTTATAGATAAAGGTCTTAAGGAGAGCGGCTGGACACCAATAGTACCATTCGAGGATGGTAAGGTCTATGAGCAAGGATCAATCGAAGAATACCTAACGACTTCTGGCCCGGCTGATTACGTTCTATTTAACAAGGGACGTGCGGTTGGGGCGGTTGAAGGCAAGAAGGTCGCTGTTGGACCTCAAAACGTCTTACAACAGGCTCAACGATATGCGAGGACCATTCAGAATACGCAGTTTAATTATGGCGAGTTTAAGCTTCCATTTATCTATTCAACCAATGGGATAATCTTCTGGTTCCAAGACCTGCGTCACCCTCTTAGCAGATCACGAGAAGTTGCCGCAATCCATACCCCCAATGCTCTCGAAGAGATACTTTCTAAGGACGAATCCGCCGCAGCAAAATGGCTTATCAATCATCCTATAGATGCCCCTCAACTCCGTCCATATCAGAAAGAAGCAATTCAGAAGACAGAACAAGCCATAATCAATCGCAAGCGTAATATGCTTATAGCGATGGCGACAGGGACCGGCAAGACCTATACGACCGTGAATCTAATATATCGGCTAATGAAGTCCGGCTATGCCAAGCGTATCCTGTTTCTCGTTGATCGTAAGGCATTGGCGGCTCAAGCCGTGACTACTTTGGCAAGCTTTGAGCCTGAGCCAGGTCTTAAGTTTGACAAAATCTATGAGGTCTACAGCCAACGCTTCAGAAAAGAAGATTTTGAAGAAGGTAGTGTCTATGATCCGAAAGTACTGCCCAACGAATATCTAACCGACCCCAAGAGTCGGGATGCCTTTGTGTATGTCTGCACCATTCAGCGAATGCGTATTAACTTATTCGGACGACAAACCGAAGAAGATGTTTATATGAGCGAGGAAGAAGATGCTGCCAAGCTCGACATTCCTATCCACGCTTTCGATGTGATCGTAGCTGATGAGTGCCATCGGGGATATACGGCTCAGGAAGATAGTAAATGGCGCGAGGTCTTAAAACACTTTGATGCGGTACGCGTAGGGCTAACTGCAACCCCGGCAGCCCATACGACAGCGTTCTTCAAAGACATTGTTTTCCGCTATGACTATGAGAGGGCTGTCAGAGAAGGTTATCTGGTTGACTATGATGCGATCGGAATCAAGTCAGACATAACTGTCAATGGCACTTTCTTAAAGGAAGGCGATGAGGTCGGCGTTAAGAATACGGATACCGGACAGCTTGTTTTTGATACCCTTGAAGATGAGCGCCAACTTGCCCCAGAGACCAATGAGGCGGAATGGACGGCGCCGGATAGGAATCGTAAGATAGTAAATGAGTTGAGTAAATATCTGCTTGAGCAAGAGAAGGAAAACGGCCAGTTCCCAAAGACATTGATATTTGCAGACAACGACCTGCCGCATACTTCACATTGCGATATCCTCATTGATATGCTTCGGGACGAGTTTGGTCGGGGCGATGCATTTGTCCAGAAGATAACTGGTAGTCCAACCGTAGATAGGCCCTTACAGAGGCTAAGGGAGTTTCGCAACCGTCAGAATCCGGGGATAGTTGTTACTGTAGATATGCTTTCAACCGGTGTTGATGTCCCAAAGATAGAGAATATAGTTTTCCTGAGGGCTGTTAAGTCGAGGATACTCTTTGAGCAGATGATGGGTCGCGGAACACGCCTTTGTCCGGAAATAAATAAGACCCACTTCACCGTCTTTGACTGCTTCGGCGGTACACTGCTTGAATACTTCAAACAGACCACCAGCATTACTGCTGAGGCGCCTATTAAACCGTCAGTTACCATTAGAGAGCTTGTCCAGCGCATAGCGGATAATCAGGACCGAAACTACAACATCAAAATCCTCTCTAAGAGGCTGCTCAGAATATCAAAGAATATTACCCTCGAGAGTAGAAATCAATTTAATCATATTTTAAGTGCCGACATAGCCGATTTTGCGGCTAATCTAAAGACAATGCTGGATAAGAACTGGGCTGGGACTATAAAGATTCTTCGGAGTGAGGCTTTTATTGACCTATGCGAGAACTATCAACGACATAAGAGAACATTCATTGAAGCCGTCACAGCCGTTGATAACGTGTCATCAGAGGTCTTGTTTAGAGCCAACGATGGAGCTGAACTAAAGCCCCCTGATTATATCCAGATATTCGAGAGGTTTATCCGAGATAATCCGGAGCATATACAGGCATTGGAGATTCTACTTAACAGGCCAAAAGACTTTCACACAAAAGAGCTTAAGGATCTGCGGCTAAAACTTGAGACCTGTCCCGTTTCGCTCAGGGATAAGTTCAACGAGCGAAACTTAAGGCGCGCCTATAACAAGGAACTCGCTGATATTATATCTATTATCAACCATGCAGCTAAAGGCGAGGACCTAATGACTGCCGAGACGCGCGTCGAAAAGGCATTTGCGAAAGTCAAGCAGCACAGGCGCTTTACCCCGGAACAGGAGAAGTGGCTCGGGCTCATCAGGCATCATATGGTAGCTAACCTTATGATTGAGAAAGACGACTTTGATTCGCTTCCGATTTTCACTCGCGAAGGGATCTCGTATAACAGATTGGATAAGATATTCAATGGCGACTTAGATAAGATAATTAACGAATTAAATGAGGCGGTGTTAGTATGAGCGATGTTGTCGGAAAACTATGGGGATTTTGTAACACGCTACGCCATGATGGCGTAGATTATGGAGATTACATAGAGCAGCTTACTTATCTCTTATTCCTAAAGATGGCCGAGGAGAAAGGTGCCGAGATACCCAAAGAATATGCCTGGAAGGTCTTAAAAGAGAAATCCGGTACGGACTTGACGGATTTTTACGTTGATGCCCTACGAGGTCTTGGAAAGCAAAAGGGAGTTCTTGGTGATATATATGGAGGTGCTGTATCGCGATTTGCCAATCCTGTTAACCTCAAGCATCTTATCAACCTTATAGATGAGACTGAATGGACCGCGCTTAACATCGATATAAAGGCAGCTGCCTACGAGGGATTACTTGAGAAATCGGCATCTGAGGGCAAGAAGGGCGCGGGCCAGTACTTTACCCCGCGCGTCTTGATTCAATCAATCATTCGTTGTATGAAGCCAGACGCTGTAAAGGTTAAGGATTTTGCCATCCATGACCCGGCAGCAGGAACAGGTGGATTTTTAGTCTGTGCTTACGAATGGTTATTTGCTCAGACCAAAGGTAAGCTTGACCGTGATGATGCCAAGCGAATACTCACCAAGACATATTCAGGGGCCGAGCTTGTTGCAAGGCCCCGTCGTCTTTGTCTTATGAACCTTTATCTCCATGGTATACACGCTAATATTTATCTTGGCGATTCGATTTATGAGCCATTAAAGAGTGAGCGGTATAGCTGTGTCCTTACTAACCCTCCGTTCGGAAGTAAAGGTGCTAATCAAGCGCCTACGCGGGACGATTTTACAATCGAGACCAGCAACAAGCAATTAAACTTCGTCCAACACGTAATGAGTATACTCAAGCCCGGCGGCCGGGCAGCAATGGTACTACCGGATAACTGCCTCTTTGAAGATAAGGCCGGCGAAGTAATGGAAATCCTGATGCAGGATTGTAATTTACACACGATTCTACGTTTGCCGAGAGGTACCTTTACACCTTACAGTCAAGGCGTTAAGGCAAACGTCATTTTCTTCCAGAAAGGGCTCAAGACCGAGGACGTGTGGATCTTCGACGCACGTTCCAATGTGCCTGGGATTACCAAGAAAGACAGGCCTCTTAGCCAGCAGCACTTCGCTGAGTTTGAGGCTTGCTATGGCACTGAACCGAATGGCCAGAGTAAGCGCAAAGACTTAGGTGAAGAAGGTCGTTTCCGTAGCTTCTCTATCAAAGATATTAAGGACCATGGATATAAGCTTGATATCATGTGGCTCAAAGATGATTCGCTCGAGGATAGCGATGAACTGCCGGAGCCGCAGGATTTAGCCGGTGAAGCCATTACAGAACTTGAAGCTGTAGTTAATGGTCTGCGAGAAATAGTCGAACTGGTTGAAAAAGAAGAAAGTACAGAGAAATGAGTAAAGAGATTCCTGCAAGTTGGGCTTGGGTTCCTATGCTTGATATTATTGATTATGAGGGTGGTTCGCAACCGCCAAAAAAAGATTTTATTTATGAGCCCAGGAAAGGATACGTTCGTCTTCTTCAGATTCGGGATTTTGGTGATAACCCTTTTCCAACCTACGTTCCTGACAGCAATCGGTTGAAGAAAGTAAAAGCTGATGATCTTCTTCTCGCGCGATATGGTGGCTCATCAGCAAACAATGATTCACTCGGGCGCGTTTGTGCTGGATTAGAAGGCGCTTACAACGTTGCTCTTGCCAAGCTTGTATTCTCCCGTGAGTTTTTGGAACGTGATTACGTTAAATATTTGTTTATGGGACCGTGGTTCAAGGATAAAGTTGGTTTGAACTCACGCAGTTGTCAAACTGGATTTAACAGAGGCGATGTTGTTGATATTGAGTTCCCAGTCGCTCCTCTAAATGAACAGCGTCGAATTGTGGCAAAACTCGAGAAACTATTAAGCAAGGCAGATACTTCGCAGAAGCGGTTAGCAAAGGTCCCATCCCTCTTCAAACACTTTCGCCAATCCGTCCTCGCCGCCGCCTGTTCCGGACGACTTACTGCCGACTGGAGAGGAAAGAACCAGCCAATACCTCAGCAAGCCGAATCAGATGAACTGCCTCGCAACTGGAAACAAGTAACATTAGGCGAAGTCTTGGAAGTACTCACTGACTACCATGCTAACGGAAGTTATGAATCTCTGAAAGAGCACGTTACTATTCTTTCAGAAAAGGATTACGCGATATATGTTCGAGCGACAAACCTTGAAAGTAAGTCGTTCGAAGGAAATGCTAAATATGTATCAAAGGCTGCATATGAGTTTCTATCGAAATCAAAAGTGTTTGGCGGAGAGATAATAATCGGCAAGATTGGAAATGCTGGAAAGATATATCTTATGCCTAACCTGAGAGCGCCTTGTACTTTAGGGATGAATCTTTTCTTGCTCCGGATTAAAGAGACTGCTGAAACGAAATACATTTACTATCACCTTATTTCTCCATCTTCAGGGGAAGAGATTCATCAGAATGTCAAAGGAGCAACAAACCAGTCAATAGACAAGAAATCAATCAGAGGCATTTCCATCAATCTGCCTCCGGTGATTGAACAGCAAGAAATCGTTTATCGTGTAGAGAAATTATTCACTTTGGTCGATCATATCGAGGCCCGATACGGTGAAGCTAACGCTCAGGTTAATAAACTTATACAATCCATTCTCGCTAAAACCTTCCGTGGCGAACTGGTCCCTCAGGATCCGAACGACGAACCGGCAGAAGTCTTGCTTGGCCGCATACGCGAGCAGAGGAGTAAAAAGAAATGAATTATTGGCGCGCAAAAAGCTATGTCAAAATCTCGGACCAATTTCTTGGATTAGTCCAGGATTATTGGAATAAATTGCCCGAACAATCTCGTGATAGGTACGGACGATTCAGATATGAGGACAATGAGGAATCCTATGCTGTTCGTATGAAGATTGCAGAATTGCTCCCACAGATAGAAGGAGCAGCAGCTTCATTAGGGGTTAGTTTCGAGGGGCAATCTCTGCCTCCTGTTGCCGTGGGTGGATATGCAGTTCCTGTTAACATATTTCGTTCCGCTATTGAACCTCAAATTGGACACGAGGTTTTAGATAGACGACTCATCGTTGAAACAGTTATTCGGACCAAAACTGTCGCGCAGATTGTAAGCCGTAAACAGCTTATTCATATGCTTTTGCCGTGGAATTGGCTTATAGACCTTTGCGCTTTGATTATTCGATTCCCATTTATTATCTTGGAAAGAGCCGGACTTCCTTCCGAGATTGAGAATAGCATTGTGTCGCAGGCCATAAAGATTATAGGGACAATTATTTTGGTTACTTTCCTCGTATATAAGGGAGTCTCCTTGTCAGGAATTAACATTGTGGAGCTAATAAAGGCCCTTACAAAATAAGATATCCACGAGTTATCTTGAGAGAGGTTAAAATGGATCTAATAAGAATATTTGTTAATAGGGATTGTAACATTCAGTGGGTCTTAAATACGTGGCTTATAATCTTGGCGCTAATAGGTATTTTGACGTATATAATAATCCATCGGCGCATCTTAAACAAAAATTACGAAATTGATGAGGCAGAGTTAGGAATTGGATCTGCAAAGGTGAAGATAAAGCCTAATTATGAAGACCTACAGATTGCCTATAAGCTGCTTGTAGAACTGAGTACCAGAAAGATAGGGTTACCTATTGATATTGAGCACGATGTTATTGTTGAGGTGTATGACTCTTGGTACGAGTTCTTTAAGGTTACGCGTGAACTAATAAAGGATATACCTGCTTCAAAGATACGTAGAAGCGAGAGCACGCGCAATCTTATCAATATCGCCATTGAGGTTTTGAATATAGGGATACGTCCCCACCTAACCAAATGGCAGGCAAGGTTCCGCAGGTGGTATGAGAATGAATCAAATGTCGAAGGGAGCTCTGAATTATCACCGCAACAGATACAGAAAAAGTTCCCTGATTATAAATCATTGGTTGAAGACATGCAGAGCGTGAATAGGAATCTCATCAAGTACAAGGGTGCACTAAATAACATCGTAATGGGTAAGTAGAGCGAATTATGAGCTATCTATTTGAATCTCCCCTGGAACGGTTAATAAGAGAGGGTCGAGAAAAGCAAGAAGCAGAGGCCAGGAATAAAGTATTGGGCGGCCTTCTTGGATTTGCAGCAGGACATCAGCCTAATCCATATAGTACATTACTTGGTTCTGCCACTCAGCCTAAAAGAAGCGTATTTATCTCATATCACCACGGAGGCGACCAAACATATTATGACGCATTTACAAAAGAGTTTGACGCCACTTATGATGTTATTTTTGATAATTCCTTAGAAAGAAAGATTGACAGTGATAATGTGAATTATGTAATTCAGCGTATCCGCGATACATATATTGCAGGATCATCTTGTACAATTGTACTATGTGGCATAGAGACGCCGTGGCGTAAGTATGTAGATTGGGAGATCAAGGCGACGCTTGATAAAGAGCACGCACTTATTGGGGTTAATCTTCCGACTAACCCAAAAAATTCAAATGGCACTGTTACAGTTCCCGACCGTCTTCACGATAATATTCAGTCGGGTTATGCAATATGGACTGATTGGGCGACGTTTACTGCTAATGTAGAGAGGGTCAAGAGCTTTATTGAGCAGGCGGTTGCGAAGCCGTCTAAGCTAATAGCCAACGACAGAACAATGATGTCTCAAAATAGGACGCCACCTTGGCGCATATAACGATATCTGCAAACAATCGACCGATTTTTGACTATAGTAACCCAAGAGGAGAAAAGGCGTATTTTGCAGGGGGAGGATTGTTTAAGGGGCGAAAGGAATGCGATGTTCCACTTTAGTCAGGGGCACCAAGAGATATGTTATCAATCGATCTCAATAAAGAATTAGCCAAGTATTTTGACGATTCGTCTATTTGCCGTGGCGGCCAGCCTCAATTTGTCTTATTTATGGGCGGTTAGGAGATTAAAGGCACATTAACAGGAGGAAAAGATGATGTATATCTTGCTGATTGTAATATTTTTATTATTGCTACTATTCTTAACGTCAAGAATATTTGGAGATAAACAATATAAAGAAGCAAAATTGCTTGAGGAGCAGAAGGAATATAAAGATGCTTGCTACAAATATGCGGTAGCCATATTAAATGGTTCACTTGCCAGGAAAGAATGCAGAAATAAAATAAAGTATCTTTGGAAGCAGCATGGTCCTTTTGACTATTCAAATGTCTTGGAGCAGATTAAGAAGGATGGCGATACTCCTGAGGGATGTAGTGCTGCAGGTCACGCTGCTACAATGTCAATAATTAAAGAGGTAAGTAACGCCACTCCATCCTAAACACGGAATCTGGGCGGGTAGGAGATTAAAGGAGGCAAAATGAGTTACTTAAAAAAGTTTTCAATAGGTTTTGGATTCATTGTTGTTGCTATAATTTTCTTCATACTAGGTTTTATAACAGAAATAGCTCTCCAGAGGTCTTGGGATAGTAGAATGAAACACGATGTAAGGATTATTAAAGACATTGATTTTGTAAATGACGATGTTTTTTCTCATGATGAACCGGATAAAGTGACAGTGAGAGGTTTTATTAAAAAGGACTCCATTGGACAGCAAACTTTCAGGAAAGGTGGTACGGTTTATGTAAATTTTCCTATCGTGCTTACAAGAGACAAAATTGAATATGTAGATGAAAGAATCAAGTAACGTTAATCTACCCTCATCACCCAATCTGGGAGGTTAGGACATTAAAGGCACATTAACAGGAGGAAAAGATGAATAATATTCCATTGCCCGTATTGATTTTCTTTGGTCTGATATATGTAGTTGGATTGGTGTGCATTCTGAAGCCCGATAATCTTGTGAACCTGACTACCAAGTATTTTAAGTGGTCAATGAAATTGTGGGGATTTGAGGGAGACATAAAGCCCACCCCCAGAGCAAGGCTTATTGTTAGATGGTGGAATGCTTTTGTGTTGCTGTGTATAACTTTCTTTTTATTTTTGAATTTGATGGAAAAATGTAAATAATGGCACTCTATCGAAGAAACGGAATCTGGGCGGTCAGGACGCTAAATATTAAATGAGCTTCGCAATTTATGCAGAATGCGAAGTTGGTAGCCGGGTTTGAGTATAAGGAAACCTCTGGAAATGAGTAAAAAGCGAAGTTAAAATATCTTGGCGCCGGCTATTAAGGCAGGCTTCTTTCAAGAGCTTATCGTTCAGGGCACCGGTGTGCCGGCGATAGATCTTCTCATCGGCTTCTACAATGCCCTTTTTTCTCCCCTGCGGTTTGCGTACAGGCGCTGCTCAATAGTTAACCTGGGTGTGGATTACGTCCCGGCCTCGGTTCGGACTTAACCGTTCAGTCCTTCTTGCTTGTTTTTCTCCTTATTTATTGTATAATAAAGACTCAGAGCTTAGAATAAAATAAAAAGAGTAGAGTTTCAGTATGATAAAAAGAACCGTTTTAATAGTTATTTTCTTCTTTATTTTTTCCCCTCTTGCTAGGGCAAATACCCCAGATGTCAAATACGCCGGCTTCGCTTTTTCTGGTAATTATAAAGATATCCCCGTAAATTTCAAATATACCGGCTCTCTTCTTAATTCTACAAAAGATAAAGACGGCAGGTCTATCTTTGATAAAGAACTCTTAAAATTCTTTCAAGATAACAAATCTTCTATAAATGGTTTCAATTTACTTATCGGCCAGGATTCAAATACAAAGATATCTATGGCAGTGGCCTTAACAAGGGAAAATGTAAGTATAGTTAATATTGATGATGTCTACAAAGTCGTAGTTAATATTTGTTGCAATGTAATTTTCCTGGATTTTAGCGACATGAAGGTAGTGGCTTCCTATCCGTTATATCTCGAATACATCGATGCAAGAAAAGAGGAGCCAAATGATGAATATGTAGTAGGATTATTACAAAAATTGTATTTTTCTGAAGATTTCAGCATCTTGAAGATTCTAAAGGAAAGGCTATCGAATATCGTACTAAAAAATACTTCACGCCTAAGTTTGAAAATAATGAACGTAGAAATAGAGGATCTAGCTAAAGACAAGTTAGATATTTATAAAAGCAACCTGGATGCTTATAAAAGCGTTACTGCACAAAAGTTCTCTGATTTGCTTTCTAGTAAATTAAATGTGGCTGTTCTTCCGTATGCTAAAGATTATCTAGGCGCTAAGATGGCTTTGGCCTTTTCAGATGCAAGGACGGTAGAATTTACTATCCCGCCTTCCAGTTATGGCATAGATTTAACCTTACGAAAGCTTACTAAAGAAACATACAAAGAGGGAATAGGAGAGGATTCGTTTCTTTTCGGATCTTATGGCACAGTTAAGGTATACGATCCGGATTTAGGGACTCAATATCTGGAAAAGAAGATTAAATATGGGGCAGTAAAAAATATTCCCAAGCTACAGAAGACCATGAATGATTTTGCTATTTATGATGAGATGACAGGTCTTCTTATGTTGGAAGGTATAAAAGAGCTTCAGAGCGATAAACCATTTTATAAGGAGGTAATAGAGAGATGTCTAAACAGATAAGTGCTTTGGTGTTAGGAGTGTTGTTTTTGTTTTGTGCAACATCTTTATCTTTTGCGGAATACACAAAGGTAAAGGCGATAGGTTCGGTCGAAACAAAATTTACCAAATCAGCTACTACGGGGCAAAAGAAACTAGCATTAGAAGATGCCAAGAAGAAAGCATTAGATAAGTATCTCGCAGGGTTAGATTCGCAAAGATTAAGAATGATAAATAATTTCAAAGACGAACTTTACAAGAATATAAACGTATATGTACCTGAAGTGGTTTCTCTAAACGATGGCCGATGGGAGAACGGATATTGGAATATAGATGTTGAGGCATCCATAAATGAATCCCAGATCGAAGAGTTAGTTAACAAATACGCACAAAGCAATATGAAGAAAAAAGAGGAAGTGTATCTTTCTTTTGTTTTTGTCGCTCGTGAGGTAGAAGGTGTGAAGGCATTTAAGGCTGAAGAGTATGATAAGGTAGCGGAAGATAATGTTTATAAAGAGAATTTAGCGGTAAATGAGAATGCTAGCGTAGCTACAAATGAAAAAGCTAGCATTGCGACAAACGAGAAGGTGGATCAGAATAAAAAGAAAAAACCAGGTATTATTAGTACGGGAAGCAGCGAGGAAGTGAAATATCAAGGAGAGGGTACAGCTCAATACAAAGGAGAAGCAGCAACTAAATATCAGGGTAATGTGGCTGATGCTCAGAGTAATGTATATGAGAAAACCACAAGTGGTTCCATTGATAAGAAGAGTGAAGTTGTGAGATACCGAAGCTATACCCCTGAAGAAATTGAGGCAAAAGTTACCGAGGTATTCAATAAGGCTGATTTTACTGTTGTACCAACTTTTGAGTCAGGAATAAACAGGGATAAATTTATAAAGGATTTTTCCGGTGGTGATGATATAACAGATGTAACCAAAAAAGAGACTGTAGATTTAACCAAGGCCAAAGGAATCAATTTAATAGCCGTGGCCATGCTTGATGTTGGAAGAGAGCAGATAGATTCGGCAACCGGGCTGTCTAAAGTTTACGTAAACGTTATGGGTTATATTTTAGACTCAAGGGGTAAATTTACCAAGAAAATCGCAAGTGTTGGGCCTTTGCAGTATAGCGGTCTTGGAGAGAATCCTAAGGTTGCAAAAGTAAATGCATTGGTAAGCGCTGGTACTTCTGCGGCGAAGGATCTAGTGGATCAATTAAGGGCAAAAGAAGGTTTATAAGTTGATAAGGAGGCGTAACGTGCACAAAAAAGTATTGTTGCTAATTGGTGTTTGTTTTATTTTTCTGAGTACAAGTAGTGTATTTGCTGGCGGGTTTCCTGATTTGGGAAGCTTAACGGGTGGAAGTAAATCTCAAGGCGGAGTCTCTGTATCGAATTTGAGTTCTTCTAAGACAAATGCCGTCACAGCTTATTTAGCTGCTACGCAAGAGTTAACACAAAGCCTAGAGAAAGCCGGCGAAGCATTTGGTGTGAAAAAAGAAGTTTTAGAGAAACTAGCAGTAGTTAACTCTTTGAAAGAAGGCAATATTAACAGCAATGAGTTAGACAAGGCAAGAAAGGCATCTGAAGAGGCCAGCCAGATAATAAAACAAAAAATGGATGAGACAAAAACGCCTAGTGTTGAATCTAAGAAACTAATGGCACAAAGTATGATTCATTTGGCTAGTGGAATCCAGAAAGAGACAGAATTGGCAGGGACAGTTCAGAATTTATCTTCTCAGGCCCAGGGAGCGATAAGCAGCGCTTCTCCCATGGAAATCATGAAAGTTAAGGATATAGCTTCCACGGCACTTACTTTAGTAAAAGCTATTCCTAATGATCTAGGATTAACCAAAAACATACTCTCATCTTATATTCAATACGCAAAAGCAAATAATATACAGATTCCAGGAAATGCAACAGGTTTATTGAAGGGAGAATAAACAATTCTTAAATAGTAGTATGATTTGAAATAAGGGCTGGACTTAACCGTCTGGCCCTTTTTGTTTGTACGTCAGCATGGGCATGGGAGTTGGGGAGTTGAGGCATGGCCCGCGACAGGCTTAACTTTCAGTGCTTTGGCGAGTCTTTCAATCGTATCAATCTTTAAGGTAGGCTTCCGCTTCTTTTATGAGCTTACTTAGAGGCATGTTCAGGGCACCTGCAATCTTGTAAGCTACCCCCATCCCCACGTCAACTTTCCCTAATTCAATCGAGCTGACATAGGTACGATGGATATCGGCTACTTCGGCGAAGTCCTCCTGGGACAGGTTCAATTTATTCCGTTTTCTCCTGATCGCCATCCCAAACTCTTGCTTAAATTTCTTGGTATTGACATATCCTTCCATGAGGCTTATAATCACACATTGTAGAGCATTTATCTACAGACGATAGTCTACAAAATGAATTGTAGGAGAAAGAGAATGAAAACATTCAAATATAGGTGGAAATTTGGAGGCAGTGAACATACGGGATGGAAAGATTGCGGGGATGAGTCTGATTTGAGGAATCGTATAAAGGAAGCAGGAGGCGAGCTAATTGAGGTTTTGGAGGTTAAAGAAAAGGAGCAGGCATCGGAAACAGTACATAAAACGCGAACCAAGAAGTGTCCTTTTTGCTCTGAAGATATTAAAGAGGAAGCAATCAAATGCAAACATTGTGGAACGGACCTATTGAGAAGAAATGAGTCAGCACATAGTACTGATTTTCGATCTAGCCAAGCCCATACAGACCCATACAGACCATCACGAGGCGGAAATAATGGGCTTGCTATTACTTCATTCATATTAGGGATTCTAGCTGTTATTACCAGCGCTATTGGGCTAGGATTTTTGTTAGCAATAATAGCCGTATGTTTAGGGCCTGGAGGAAAAGACTCAGAGCATGGTGCATTGGCAAGCTGGGGAATTGGATTGGGTTGGTTCGTAATCATAGGATCGATAGTGGTAGCTATACTTTGGGGTTCTATTTTTGGTTTAATGATTTTTGGATCAAGGTAATCTAATATTGTCATGGGAGGGCTATATGAAAAAGTGTCCTGCTTGTGCAGAAGAAATACAAGATGAAGCGATTAAATGCAAACATTGCGGCTCAGAATTACAATTCAAAGCATCCACTGATATAGAAGATAACAGCCAGCCGAAATCAAAAGATTCTGTGGAACTAAAAACTCAAAGTCAATTAGAAATCAGCAGAAAAAAGTGGAAATTATATAGAGATAAGTATAAAAATAACAAATTTATGTTGATGATTTTGGATGATTATGAAAGATATTTGGAAAAATATTGGGAAAAACATCCATATTGGCCCTCAAAGTTTGAGATGTGGTTTGATGCAATCCTGTTTTATCCGGTAGCTGCATTAAGCACATTATTATTTCCTCCCTCTATAATTATATGGTTATTTATGCTTTTTGTTGTGCGCCGCAGAAGTATCCTTTTTCCTCCTAAATGGAAAATTATATATGCCATTATGCTGATAGGATGCGCCTTTGGCGCTATGCTGTTTGTTTGGGATGCCTATCGGGGTTATATGCAACCAGTACTTCATTACTGAGAGAGCAATTCATGAAGTTGTATTAGACATAATCGCACTGGTCGCCCCCTTTTTATTGTCACAGCACGGGGGCGGAAAAATGAGCATCTACAAAATAAAACAGGAGGTGTATCATGGCGAATGGAGAAGGCCCTTTACAGCCGGCCACGCCGGAAGAAGTGTCAAGGCGAGAGGTGCACCATATTGCTGTAGTAGTAGAAAACATTGAGCAAAAATTGGATGAGATCAACATACCAAGGACTCCTTTTATCCCGGCTTCGGCTTCTGACATATTATGCCGCCAGGTGGGCCGTATTCTTGAAGTAGTAGATAACATCGAGAAGAAATTGGACAAGGCTAACAAAAAGATCGATGCTATTATGAAGAAACATAAAGATAGCGACTAACTATTGGATAGGAGCAAGTGAGCATAGTTTGAGAGCAATAGTCAAGTATATCTTCGGTATTAAACAAGATCCGAAAATCTAGGCAGTACTTCTGTAATAACACTCAAGAAAGCACCCTCACCCTACCTCGCCGCCGGATTCACTATAGTTTTTAATCTACCAAACCACTGCTACAGCGTCATATCAAAAGCCGCTCCAAAAAATAAATTACAATATAGGTGGACAAAACGCCTCCAACTGCGTATTCATTAGTAGGGGTGGGTAATTGATGGATCAAGTCATGAGAATTAAAATATTAGTAGACAAAACGCTTTGAACTGTATATTCATTAGTAGAGGGGCAATTGATGGAGCAAGTCATGAAAATTAAAATATTAGTGGACGAAATGCTTCGAACTGTATATTCATTAGTAGAGGCTAGAGAAGAGAGGGGGTGATTAGCATGGTGCAATACATAAAGCTTAAGTGTACAGAATGCGGGAAGTTTCATTACTTAACCGCGCTCGATGCAACACAGATACTGCCAGATGGCATCAAGCAAGGCGAGGCTTTCCAGAGTAAGTGTCCACTCTGTGAGGATGGTGCGTTTTCGATCTTGGCAGAGGATTTAGGGGGATAGTGTTTCCAATAGCGTGCCAAGGGCTAAATTTGAGGTATGGTATGGCTTGGTTTGATGGGTAAATAATCGATATATTGTAGTCTCTGGATTTTTGTGATAACATATTACTGATTCAGCTGTAAATATTACATTGAGGTGAACAATGAATGGGATTAAGACAATTCACTTAGTTTTGAGGGATTCTCAAGAGACCAAGGATAAGGGGCATGAGATACAGCTAGCGAATCTAGTAGAGGCATTAGATAACTACCCGGAATTTAAGGACTATGACACTATCGTGTATCCATTTATCCAGCCAGCATTTGAGCCTGAATATTTGAAAGACCGGCCAGATCTGCTTTTACTATTAGATAATCTCGAAAAAGGAGACATCGTAGCGTTTGATTTGATTGACAGAATGTCCCGCAATGAGTTTGTATCGGCAGACTTTAGACGGGAGCTGTTGCATAAAGGCATTACCCGAATACTATTCACAAAGGGTATGTTAGACATGAGTAACAGAACTCAGGCCTCTAGTGAATCTGGTAAGGCCCATGATGATTCGGTGGCACTATTCAAAAAGCTAAAAGCAGGGAAAGCGTTCTGGAGAGAAGAGGGGAGCTACGTTGGAGGGCGTATCCATTATGGTTACGAAACCTTCAGAGATGGGAGTCGCTTCAGGGGTGGCGGTCTTACAAGGTATAGAGAAAATCCAGAAAAGGCATCCAATTTCAAGTTAATACAACAGTTATATTTAGAATTCCGCAGCACAACAGATGTAGCGATAAAGCTAAATGACAGAGGTATCTCTGGTCCAAAGATCGATAAATGGCGGTCAGTTACCGTAGGCAGAATACTGCGGAACAAATTTTACTTAGGTATGAAGGATAAAGATGGAAATTGGGATATTCCGCCGTTGACAGACGAGGATACCTTTAATCAAATTCAAGGGATAATGGATGAGAATCTTAAGAAGTTTCCCGGACCGGGGCCAGTGAATTTCATTATGATGCGAGGGATGATAAAATGTCGTAGGTGTGGCGCCGGCGTCAGACCCATGCCTGACTTCAGGCGGGATTATTGGCGCTACTACTGTGGGCACCGGTTCTTAAATAAAGAAGCTAGAAAAGAATGGGGTGGCAATATCTGTAGATGTGACTTGCCTTCGGTAAGGTGCGATAAAGTACATGACTTCGTCTGGGATATCGTAAAAGAGATGGTAAAGAATCCAAACAAGCTAAGAGAGAACCTCAGGCTTACACAAGATGCCGGCTTTGTGGATAAGGTTGAATTTGATGCGCTATGTGTTGATAAGGAGAAGCAGCTGCGGCGCCTGGATGATATCGAGCGGAAACTATTAGACTTGTATCTAGATCCGGAAGAGAAGATTGACAAGCGGGAATATGAGCGGCGTAGAAAGGCTCTGGATGCCCAAAGGGTGGGCTTACAACAGGATATGCATAACCTACAGGTAAACCTTGCGAAGAAAGAGGACCAGACCGATAAATTGCGCCAAATAGAAGAGAATGTCGAAGCTATAAGGGCAGCCATAGACGACTTTACGGAAGAAGATAAAAGGGCATTCTTGCAGCTTATAGAGCTGGAGGTGGAGGTTGAGTATTCGGATAAAGAAGGCTGGCAAGTCTGGTTAAGCGGTATTTTTGACATGTTTGCGGAGAAAAGCCTTGTTTTAGCCGATGCATTGAGTTCTCATCATGAGTTTTTATTAATGATGATGAAGACGGGTTGCATCAGGATTTTGCCGAATGGGCGGAGAAACTTGCTCCTTATGGCAAGGATAAATACCTCCATAATCTTACTGGTGAAGATAACGCTGACGCGCATTTAAAAAGAACAATTATGGGCCGGGAAGTTGTGGCGGCGATTACGAAAGGCAAACTGGATTTTGGTCCCTGGGAGCAGATTTTTTACGGCGAGTTTGATGGCCAGCGCAAGAAAAGAGTTTTGGTTAAAATTATCGGAGAGTAAATTATGAAGGTGCGTATTTACTATCATGATACCGACTGCGGAGGGGTAGTGTATTATGCCAATTACCTCAGATATTTTGAGGAGGCCCGCACTGAGTTTTTCGAGCAGAGAGGGATATTTATCAAAAAGCTGGCAGAGGACGGTACGGTTTTTGTGGTCGCGCGCCAGGAAGCAGATTATAAGGCTCCGGCTTATTACGGCGATATTTTAGAAATAGGCACCCGCCTTGCTAACATTTCCAAGGTCAGGATAGAACTGGATTGCGAGGTTAAAAATCAGGATGGCAAGATTATTTGCCTTGCTAAAACTACTTTGGCCTGCGTGGGGAGTGATTTAAAACCCAAGGCCCTGCCTGAAGAAGCCCGCAAGGCGCTTTTAGAAGGGAGTAGAGGGTAGAACATGAAAAAAGAACTGATTGTAGTAGGCGACCGGGTTTTAATTGCTCCGGATGAGGGTATAGACCGCACTGATACCGGACTTTATCTTCCGGACGGCGTCAAGGAAAAAGAAAAGATTCAGAGCGGCACTATTGTCAAGATCGGCCCGGGTTATCCGGTGCCTGACCCCACTGCTTTGGAAATAGAGCCCTGGCAGGCCCATAAGCTTGAGAATCGCTATTTTCCGCTTCAGGCCAAAGAAGGCGATTACTGTATTTTTTTAAGAAACGCCGGGATTGAAATTGAATTTGAGGGCAAAAAATATATTGTCGTGCCGCATTCGGCTATACTGCTGCTTTTAAGAAATTGATGCCGGACCGTCTTTAAGCCTCTAGCCTTACCCTAAAACAACCTCTATAATATTATTTTTTGCCTTGCGGCTTAAGGCGAGGATTTCCTTGCGCGGGATTAAGATCCGGGAAGAAACTTGGCCTAAGATTATGATTTTACCGTTGATATTTACCCGGCGGATACTATAGCGGCCGAATTCTTTTTGCTGGGGGTTTAAGAAACGGATTTCCAAGCCGCGTTTTAGAAATACGGTTTTTACGGAGATGAATTTACTACCCTTAAACTGCGCGGCGGTTAATTTTGGCTCAATCAATAAATTTCCGTATTCGCCTTTTACCCCGAAACTTTGGGTTAATAGCGTAAATACAAACCAGCTGGCGGATCCGGTGAGGTAACAGTACATCCCGCGGCCTTGGCCATTAAAATACTCCGGCAGGCAGGGATAGATTTTTGATTTTGAGGTATTGACTGCCATGCGGTAAATGGAACTTAAGACCTCATAGCCTTCCTTGGCAAAACCCCGTTTATATAAAGCATAAGCGAACATCACTGTCATGTGGTTGAAGAAAGCCCCGTTTTCTTTATCACCATAGATAAAAGAAAAGGCCCGGCCCATATTCGGCTGCTCGTTTTTAAAATCAGTATTAAGGCGAAAGCCCCCTAAGGCGCAGTCTTGAAGGAACTTTCGGGCGCTGGCAAAGGCGGTTTTTACCTGGTCAGGGGTGGCCACCCCGCTCATAATCGGGAAGGTCTGTCCGGTTAAGGTCATGTGCATGCTAGCGTATTTACCTTCCAGCCTTTTTTTGTCGTTATCGTAGTAACCGTTAAAAAATCCGGCTTTGAGCCATTCGGTTTGACGGATATGCCGGGTGAGTGAATCCGCTTTTTTACGCAGGTCCTCGATGATTTTTTGCGCAGGCACGGTTATTTTTTTGCCGCTTAACCCGGAATTAACCGCAGTAAAATATTTTTGCAGCAGTTGACGTTTCCCGGCGGCGTTAGCATAATTTATGGGTTTGCTACCGCAGGAATCTAAAAGTATCAGGAGTTCTTTAAGAAGGGTTAATTTGATAAATTTTGCTTTTTCTAAAATTTCAGCCAGGGTGTTTAAGTTTTGGGCGTAGATACAACTAAAAGCCACGCTTTCGCCGTTGGCCTCTGCCATATCCAGTCCGTCGTTCCAGTCCGCGCCCTCTAAACGGATGTGATTGTGAGGCCCGACATTAAAAAACTGCACCAGGTTCTGCACTAAGATATGTTCTAAGATAGTACCTTGGTAGATTTGGCCGGATTTGGTCTTTAGATTATTGCCTTGTTGCGGGCTCCAGCTGTGGTCAACGAGAGAGCTTCGGGATAATTGATGGTCGCGAAAATAAGGAGCTTTGGCCAAAAGTATGCTAAAGTCTCCGCTTTGGTTAAGATATAGATGGGTAGTAATCAGGGGCCAGATACCATGGTCCATCCAGACCCGGCTGATATTATTGCGGTCAGCGATAAATTCACCGGGTTTCTGGCCGATAATCGTGGCGCAGGAGCCGTCAACCCGCACCCCCGCGAAGTTATTCACCAACAGCGGCCGGACTGCCGCGGTATCTAAAAGAGTCAGTGAAAGGCAGTCCTGCCAGAGGTCGCGCCAGCCCCGGCCGCCCTTACCGTAGTCAAAATCCGGCAGGAAGGAACAGCCGAAGATTTTTCTTAAATACGGCTGGATATTGACCCAGGCAAACCAGTTATCAAAAGTTTTATCCGCACTTTTAACCGCGATCGAGCAAGACTTCTCCTGCCAGAATAATTTAGTTTCTTTTAAAGATTTTTCTATTTTGAGAGGGGTGTTAAATTTATGGAAAATAGCGCGGAGATCTTTTTTTTCGCGGGCTATCCCCATCACTATAATATAAGTAAAAGATGACCCGGGTTTAAGGCTGGCAGCCTCAAACTTTAATCCTGAGATAGCTTCTTTGCCCTGGCTATTATATTTTTTATCCGGCAGGGTATTCTTAAATATTGCAGCCGGAGCTTCTAAATCGCCGTCCTCACCGCAGAATTCTTCCCGGGCAGCATAAATATATCGGGGGCCGCGAGATTTTTCATCTATCCCCAGCACAAAATAAGAAGCGCAATTTTTGCCGTGGCCGGATTCGTCAAATAGGAGAGTGGGAGTGACGATCACCCCGAATTTATCTTTTTTAGTCCGGTTTAAAAGCGAGGTGACATGGCGGTGGTCGCGCAGGCTCTTAGCTGACCTGGCAAAAATCGGGATAGCGGCAGTGGGGATAAGTTTTAAGGTGCGGGAAGAGATATTGGTTAAGGTAACGCGCATGATTTCTACCGGTTCCCCGCTTGCCGGCACAAAAGAGGTGATTTGCGCGCTTAAACCGATATGATTATTGCGGCGGGTTACCTTATGCCAGAGCAGCCCGGCTTCCTGCGAAAAAACGTCGTTTTTAATAACAGCTATATCCTTAATCACCCCGGTAGCAGACCAGATTTTTCCAGGGTTAAGGTATACCCAGAAGTTGCGGCTGGATTTGGAGTCGGAGAGGTCCAGGCGCGATACCGGCTCCAGGAGAAAATGATTGTTATCGGTTTTGGCGTCGCCGTGAAGGTCCGGTGTGACAGAGGACATGAAGGGGTAGCTGTTGGCGAGGGGAAAATAAAGGGTATTGATTTTATCGGCGCAATCCGAGGCAAAGGTGCCGCGGCCGTCAATGAATTGCCAGAGGGTTTTTTCCATAGGAATTCTCAATTTAGCACAAGCCGCCTGCTTTGGCAAGAGAAAAGCAGTGCCTTTAGCGGCTTGCTTTAGTATGTTTCCTGATTTTATGGCCTTGCCTCCGCGTGCTGAAAATTTTTGCCGTCTGCTTCGGTTTACGGTTCGCTTCCGTAAAGGCTATCGCGGGCTAAACATACTCCCGCTCGCCGTAATTCCTCGCAGACTTTTACCAAAAATTTTCTAATGCACGCTCCAGCAAAGCCATAAAATTTACTACGTTAAAGCAGGCGCTTGTAAGTCATAATAATGAACCTGGCGGTTTTCGAGCGCATGGAGGTTTTAGCCAATGGAGCTTGAAGCATTGAGGGAATCCCGAGGTCAGCCGGGAGGCTGACAATCTCGGGATGGCGATGCTGTTTGAGCGATTTTTGCCAGAGCAAAAAGAGCGAGTTCAGCAGCCACTCCAGATGCGAAAGATCATTGGCGTTAAAAAACCGACTTAAGCGAGAAGACCGACGGGTTCATTAAGGAGTTGCTCTGAATTTAGGGTTGTGCTAATATATTGGCCTGGTGAGGTGAGCATAATGAAGAGCGAAGTTTATTTTGTACCATTAAAAAACAAGGATAGCGGCGAGCGTTGCGCGGCTCTTAAGAAATTACTGGAGCGTGCCGAGCCTTTTGCGGGGTATAAAAAGGATGAGTTTGTTCCGGTCAAGCTCACTATCGGAGATGCGGCCTGTATTTATCATGTTAGCCCACAGCTGGTTAAGATTATCGTTGCCGGGATCAAGGCTGTCCAGGCTAAGCCGTTTCTTTTTGATACTAATGTCATTTATCACGGCGAGCGCATGAACGCGGTGGATCACCTTAATCTGGCGCAGTCTAAAGGGTTTGGCTACGAGCATATCGGCGCCCCATTTATTATTGCTGACGGTGTTTTCGGCCATGACGGCAGCCGGCTTAAGGTAGAGTCTAATATTATCAGCGAAATCAAGGCACCTTCTTTTATCGGAATGTTAGATAGCCTGGTAGTGCTTTCGCATGCCACCGGGCATATTGTCAGCGGCTATGCTGGAGCAATTAAAAATGTGGCGATGGGAATGGTGGCGCGCTCAACCAAGCAGGTGGAACATTCCTCGCTTAAGCCCAGTGTGATTGAAAATAAATGCCTTGCCTGCGGATGCTGTATCAAGATTTGTCCGGCTGCGGCAATATCATTGGTCAGGGAAAAGGCTCAGATTAACCAGAAGCTTTGCCTGGGCTGCGGAGAGTGTCTGGTAGCCTGTAAATATCATGCCATTAACGTCAACTGGAGGGAAGACGCCGTAGTCTTTGCCAAGAGGATGGTTGATGCAGCGCATTGCATTCTGGACAAATTTAAAAATAAATTTTTCATTACCTTCGCCTTTGATATTACCAAAGAGTGCGACTGCATCTCCGGCCCGAAGGAGAAAATCATCAGCCAGGACTTAGGAATATTGGCTTCCCGCGACATCGTCAGCCTTGATAAAGCTGTCCTGGATTTACTAGAACCCCAAGACAGTAAAGACCCGTACATCAGGGAAGCAGAGAAGATTGGTAAGGATATGTTTGCCTATGCGGACAAGAAAGGCCTAGGGAGCTTAGACTACGAGTTAGTAAAGTTGTGAAGATTAATATTAAGGTAAAGCCGAATTCTAAGCAGGAGAAAGTAGAAAAAATAAGCGATAGTGAAGTTATCCTTTGGGTCAGGGCGCCGGCTAAAGAAGGTAGAGCCAATGCGGCAGCAATAAAATTATTAAGCGTTTATCTTGATCTACCCAAGAGCAGGATTAATATCGCGCAAGGCAACAACAGTAAAAATAAGGTGGTGGAGTTGTTATGAGGAAGATTCATCCGTGCTAAAATCCGTATTCTTATTAAGTTATTCCGGATGCCTGATACCGTTATTACTGGCGGCGAATCTTTTATTCGGCTGGGTATTCTTAAGTTTTCGGCAGTGGATTTTGGTTGAGGCGATACTGGTTTTACTTTTGCTGATTAATTCTTTTATTTTTAGTAAAAAGGCACTTTCGGGCGGATCCCGGATACGGCGCAGTAATGTGATAGACGTGGAAGGCCAGATCATAGACGAAAAGCCACGGGAAAATTCTTAGGGAAAGACAGTTTCCCGGCCAAAGCGGAAACTGTCTCTATGAAAAGATGTTGACTAGTTGTTGCTCCTATGTTATCTTAGGGCTTTAATTTTACTAATAAGGAGGCTTGAAATGGCAGGAGTTGATTTGTTGTGGTTGGCGCCGGTAGGCTCAATTATGGCGCTTTCATTCGCTTTTTATCTGGCAGTTTCAATCCTAAAAAAGGATGAAGGCACGGATAAAATGCGCGAGATCGCCCAGGCAGTGCGCGTTGGCGCACGGGCATATCTTAAAAGGCAGTACCTGGGAGTTGCAATATTTTTTGCCGTGGTATTCGTAATCCTTCTGGTGATGGCGTTTAATAAATACCTGGTGATTTTTGTGCCATTCGCATTTTTGACCGGAGGGTTATTTTCGGGGTTATCCGGCTTTATCGGCATGAACATCGCCACCCAATCTTCTCACCGCACTGCTGCCGCGGCGATGAAAAGCCTGAACTCCGGACTGCGGGTAGCATTTTCCAGCGGCGCAGTAATGGGGCTAACCGTAGTTGGCCTGGGGCTCCTGGATCTTTCCATCTGGTATTATTTTCTGAACTGGTATTATTCTACTCATGCTATTGCGGCCGGTATGGATAAGATCGCAGCCATTACCTCTACTATGCTTTGTTTTGGCATGGGTGCCAGTTCCCAGGCGCTCTTTGCCAGAGTCGGCGGCGGGATCTTTACCAAGGCCGCGGATGTCGGAGCTGACCTGGTAGGCAAAGTGGAGGCCGGTATCCCCGAGGATGACCCGCGTAACCCCGCGGTAATCGCGGATAATGTCGGCGATAATGTCGGCGATGTCGCCGGGATGGGTGCTGACCTTTATGAATCTTATGTCGGTTCGATTGTGGCAACTTCGGTATTAGGTGTAGCTGCCGGATTAGGTATCGCGGGTGTTACCGTGCCGATGGTTATGGCAGCAGTCGGGGTTATCTCATCAATCATTGGGACCTTCTTCGTAAAGAGTAAAGAAGAAGCGAGTCAGAGCGCCTTATTAGCAGCTTTAAGAAAAGGAGTTTTTGCCAGCTCAATACTGGTAGCAGTAATTTCTTATTTTCTGATTCGATTTTCTTTAGGAGCGCAGAATATCGGTGTTTACTGGGCGGTGCTGGCGGGTTTACTCGCCGGTGTTTTAATAGGTTTGTGCACCGAATACTACACTTCTAGCAGTTTTAAGCCTACTCGCTTTATCGCGGAGCAGTCTTTAACCGGGCCCGCCACTGTGATTATCGGCGGGATTGCAGTCGGGATGATGTCTACCGCTCTGCCGGTAATTATTGTGGGCATCGCGATATTAGCCAGTTACTTTTTATCCGGAGGCGCAGCCAATCCCAATATGGGAATTTATGGCGTGGCTATTTCAGCAGTAGGGATGCTTTCCACTTTAGGTATAACCTTAGCTACGGATGCCTACGGCCCGGTAGCGGATAATGCCGGCGGAAACGCCCAAATGGCAAATCTGGACCCCGAGGTGAGAAAAAAGACTGACGCCTTAGATGCCCTGGGAAATACTACTGCTGCCACAGGCAAGGGTTTTGCCATTGGCTCAGCCGCCCTCACCGCCTTAGCGTTAATTGCAGCTTTTAAAGATCAGGTTATGATCATTGCTAAAGACAAGGGCTTAAATATTAATATGAGCCTGGACCTGATGGACCCTAGAGTTTTAGTGGGGTTATTTATCGGAGGGATGCTGCCGTTTTTATTCTGCTCAATGACTATGCGTGCGGTAGGCCGGGCAGCAGGTAAGATTGTGGTAGAGGTACGCCGGCAGTTTAAGGAGATAGTGGGTTTAATGGAAGGTAAAGCCAAGCCGGATTATGCCCGTTGCGTAAACATCGCTACTGTTGCCGCGCAGAAGGAGATGATCTTGCCATCGCTTATGGCGATCATTGCGCCCGTAGCAGTGGGTTTGCTGGTAGGAATTAAGGCTGAGGCGGGGTTATTGACAGGAGCGATGATCAGCGGTTTTGTGCTGGCGGTGATGATGGCTAATTCCGGAGGCGCCTGGGATAATGCCAAGAAATATATTGAGGAAGGCCATTACGGCGGAAAGGGCTCTTTGGCGCATAAGGCCACAGTGGTCGGCGATACCGTGGGCGACCCTTTCAAGGATACCTCAGGCCCGAGCTTGAATATCCTGATTAAACTGATGTCGATGGTTTCGATAGTTTTTGCTTCGTTCGTTATCTCTAATACTTTATTGAAGTAGCCTAAGGCAGGATTAGTGATATTTAAAAGGCGCTCTATTATCAGAGCGCCTTTTAAATTTAATCAAATTTCTCGGGATTCTTAGCGTAGGTTATGGCGCTTTCGCGGGAGATATACCCTTTTTTGTATAACCGCTCTAAAGAAGTATCCATAAGATGCATGCCGTATTGCCCGCCTGTCTCTATAGAAGTTGGTATTTGTTCTGTATGTCCCTGGCGGATAAGATGAGCAACAGCCGGAGTTACTACCAATGCTTCTGTAGCTGCGATACGTTCCGGCCTGTCCTGACGGTGAATTAAAAACTGAGAGATGACTCCCCGGAGGCATTCTGCAAGCTCTATTCTTATCTGGTTTTGCTGATTAGCAGGAAAACTGCCGATAATCCTGTTTATACTGGATACAGCATCTGAAGTATGCAGGGTGCTTAAGACCAGATGCCCGGTCTGCGCAGCAAGAAGGGTTATGGCCATAGATTCTAAGTCTCGCATTTCTCCGACTAAAATTACATCCGCATCCTGCCTTAATAAATGTTTAAGCCCGTCATGGAATGTCAGGGAATCGTATCCGATCTCTCTTTGTTTGATGATGCTCTTTTTAGATTGATGAAGGTACTCGATAGGGTCTTCCAGGGTCATAATCGTACAATCCTTTTCTTCATTGATAAGGTCTAGCATTGCTGCCAGGGTGGTGCTTTTTCCGTTTCCGGAAGGCCCGGTAACCAGGATTAAACCGTTGCTTTTACGGGCAAGATCCTCTGTTACGGGAGGCAGCCCCAGGTCTTTTATAGTCCTGATTTCTGTGGTGATATACCTAAAGTTAGCCCCTATTTGACCCTTTTCCTTATGGACATTTACCCGGAAACGCCCAAAGTTAGTCATATAGGCGGTATCAAGTTCCAGCTCTGCTTCAAAGCGCTCTATCTGCTGTTTACTTAAAGATCCGTATATCAGATTTTTCATCTCTTCCGAGTTAATCCGCTTGGTGCGTATAGGGACTAAATTACCAAGTATGCGCATGACAGGGGGATGATTGACTGCCAGGTGTACATCTGAGGCTTTATTTGATGCAGCCGTAGCGAGGATTTTATTTAAGCTCAGCTCCTGGTTGTGTTCTTGAAGAAATTCTAAATCTGCCGGACTTACCTTGGTGAAGATGATTCCTGCCCGGTAGGCGTGGTTTTTGGTTATTTCTTCAATCCAGACAACCTTGCCCTCCACGAGTATAGGCTCATGTAATTTCGTACATATAATTTCTAAATTTAATTTAGTTGAAACAATAAGCGCCCTATCTAAAGATAGGAGGATGCCTTTCGGGCTTAAATCCCTGGAGATAGCTTCCTTTACAGTTTTTGTTTTATCGTCTTGTAAAGTATATTTAACGATAAAGTTTGCGGGTAACCTGACAAAACCTCTTTTATCTAACGCTCTCGCCATATTTTCTCCTATTTATAGAAAATATAGCAGATAACACTTAAGTTTGCAAGGGAAATAATTAATTATTTGCAACTTTATTATGTATAATAACTTGGGTTAATGGTATAATACCGCTACCATGGATGACTTGGAATTTGTCCATAGGTGTGTCAAGGGGGACACGGCAGTTTTAGACGAATTCATCTTTCGGTATTCCCGCCTAGTATACAACTATATCCACAGTATCCTCGCCCTGCATGGGATTAACCAGCCTGCCCAGGACAGTATCAATGACCTTTTCCAGGAAATATTCCTCGCTTTAATCAAGGACGATTTTAAAAAACTCAAAACCTACAAGGGTAAAAATAAGTGCAGCTTAGCCAGTTGGCTGCGGCAAGTTACCATTAATTACACCATCGACTATCTGCGTAAGACCAAAGCCGCGATATCGCTAGAAGCAGAAAATGAGGATGGCGCTAGCCTCAAGGATTTAATTGCGGACGATTCCATCTTAGCCCTAGAGGGAATTATCCAGGAGGAAAAATCTCTGCATTTAGAGGATTGTATTTCACGCCTGAATACCGACGATAAGTATTTCCTGGAGCTCTATCTTAACCAGGGTATCAGCCTGGAAGGGCTCAAAGAAATCTTCAGGATAGCGCGCGGGGCAGTGGATATGCGTAAATCCCGGATTATTGAGAAGCTGCGGGATTGTTTTAGGAAAAAGGGTTTTAGCGTTCCCCTGGAGGCGGGTGATAAAAAAAGCGGTTAGATTTTAGGGAGTATTACGTCTATTATCTTGGGAGAAAAATAATAATATGGCCGAGAAGTTAGAGGATTTCATAAAGAAAGTTTACCGCAGATGGAAGGCAGGGCAGGTTAGGCTGCCGGCGGGGCATCCCGGTGAAGAGGGATTGGTTTGTTTTGCCCAGGGCAGGCTATCTTTAAGAGAAGCTGAAGCGGTTAAATTACACCTGGTTACTTGCGACAGCTGCAGCCGGCAATTCGCCACCTATCAAAAATTAGATCTCCTGCCGGAAAAAGAATTGGAGGTGCCGCAAGACTTAACCGGATGGCTCAGGGACTTAGTAGACAAGAATCTTGGAAATCCGGCCCTGGAGATTTTTCTGCGTTTTAAGGAGAAAATATTGGAGCTTGTCAGCACTACCGGCGATGTCCTGGTCGGGCAGGAATTAATTCCGGCGCCGTTACTACGCGCACGCAAAATCCGGGATTTTAAAGACCAGATCAGTATCTTTAAAGATTTTGAAGGCGTCAGGGTAGAAATTAAGGTTGAAAAGAAAGCCAGGGGAAGTTTTAGCCTCCTGGTTTTGGCGCGGGAGAAACAAACTCAGAAAACCCTTAAGGATATCCGGGTTGCCCTGCTCAAAGGTGATTTGGAGTTAGAGTCTTATCTGGCTGACAGCGGCGGGGTTACTTTTGAAAATATCCTCCTGGGTAAATACCGTATTGAGATAAACGATATAGATAAAAGGCTAGCTTCTGTTATTTTAGATATCAAGGCATAAGCGAGATGGCTGGTGAACGCAACACTTTAGTTCTGGAGATACTCAAACAGGGGCAGCAGCTGGCAATGGGTATTTTTGAGCGCAAGGAAATCTCGCCTGCTGTCAAGCACTACAGTTGCTCTACGGCATCACTCGGCGAGATAAAAAGTCTTTGCGAGGAGGGGGCCGCTTTATTAAACCGCAACCTTAAGAATCCGGAACTTGAGCCGCAAGCAATGAAGAGCCTCAGTAAGATCGGCCAGCTCCTCTGGGACCATCTTTTAACCGTGCCGGTCAAGGACCGTTTAAAATCCACCATTATTAAGGATTTAGTCTTATCCTTAGACGAAGAACTAATGGATATTCCCTGGGAACTGCTTTATGACGGCAGGGAGTTTCTTTGCCTTAAATTTAATATCGGCAGGCTTATCCGTACTGCCCATGAGCTTCGCCCGGTGCAATACCGCAGCCCCGCCGGCCCTTTAAAAATGCTGATTCTGGCTGATCCCACTGGTGATTTAAAATCCGCTTATACCGAAGGCCGGGCTATTAAGAACCAGTTTGAGCGCTGCCATAGCGAAATCAGAATTGATTTTAAATCTACCAATATCGATACTCTTTACGTAAAAAAGAACCTGCGCGATTACGATATCGTGCATTTTGCCGGCCACTGCGAATATGACGCTCTTGTCCCTGAAAATAGCGGGTGGGTATTGGAAAATACCAGATTTACCGCAAACGATATTATGGCCCTGGCAGAAAGTTCTTCTTTTCCGGCGCTGGTATTTTCAAATGCCTGTTACTCCGCTAAGGCAGCGCCGCAAGATTTAGCTACGGATTACCAGCAGCGGACCTACGGGATGGCTGCGGCGTTTTTATTTTCCGGCACCATGCATTATATCGGCGCGGTGCGCAGGATAGAGGATGATTCCAGTCGTTTCTTTGCGCGCGAATTTTACAGCCGCCTGATTAAAGGTGAGGCAGTAGGGGAGTGTATGCGCCTGGCGCGTTTAAAATTAATCAAGGAGCAAGGAATTAACGCTATAGGCTGGTTAAGCTACATCCTTTATGGAGACCCTAATTTTGTTTTATTTAAGCCTAAACCCAGGCCGGTTAAGCCGATGCTAAAATTAAAAAGCAGGTTTTATTTTTACCGCAGGCAGATAATTCGGCTGCTGCTGGCAATTACCGTTATTTTAGCGGGTTTGGGCGTTTGGTTTTTTGCGCCCAGCATCAATCCCGGCACTTACTTTTTATTTGCCCGGGCGCAAAAATTCTATTCCAGGGGCGACAATGAAACAACCGTCAGGATCTCTTCCGATATTATCCGCAAGGAACCGTTATTCCTGGGGGCTTATCCGCTTCTAGCAGATGCTTACCAGAGATTAGGCAACAACGATGAAGCCTTAAGGACTTATTTTGATTATGCCATTTACAGCCAGAATAAGCACGACAATAGGCACTTGGTGTCCGCTTATATCAGCATCGGCTGGTCGTATCACCTTAGCGGAGATTATTCCAAGGCGCTTGATTTTTATAACCGGGCGCTGACCTTAAGCAGGGATAAACGCGATAAACTTAATGAAGCAGCGGCCTTAAGAAAGTTAGCAGTCTGGTATATAGATAAAGAAGACTATGGCAAAGCCCTGGAATTGTTAACCAAGAGTTCTGAGATCAACCGCCAGAGGCAGCGCATCCTAGCTTACCGCTATAATCTGGCCTGCGATTATTTTGATATCGGCCTGATTTTTGCCAATAAAAATGATTTTAATGCTGCCAGGGAATTTTACCGCAAGAGCCAGGAATTATTCGAGAAGATGAAATTAAAAAATGAGTTAAGCGATTGTTATTTTAATCTCGGAGAAATTTATCTTTTTGAGAAACAATACCAGAAGGCCCGGGAATATTATTTAAAGGGCCTGGAAATCGACGAATTGCACCAGAATAAGCCTGCCCTTGCCGGAGACTATAATATGCTAGGCGAATTATATTTGGAGACAGGCGATACCCGCGAAGCAGAAGCTTTTTTCCATAAAGCGGTTTTAATCTCCCGGGAAATAAATGCCCGGCTGGAGTTAGCTGGCGCTTATTATAATCTCGGGGTTTTATATAAAGGCAAGAGGGATAAAGATAAATCCCGCGAGTTTTTACGCCAGTCACAGGAAATCTACCGCTTGATGGACGTTCCTTCTTACCAAAAGGCTAAGTCTGAGCTTATCGAATTGAACAATCTGCCATAACCGGTGTTTTTTTAGGCGCTTAACTTATTTAAATTAAGGCCGTTACGTTATTTAAAAACATTTATTTCCCTGGATTTTTTACAAATACATGTTAAACTTAATAATTAACAGCTTAAACCCTCTTAGCTAAGGCGTTAAAATGAATGATACCTTTTATCTGAATATTTCTACCACGGAAAATCTCGGGATCGGGCTTTTTAAATACCAGACCACCCCCCCGGAAAGGTTCATTATTACCAATTCTGCCCTGGCCCAGATGCTGGGCTATATTTCCAAGATTGATCTTAAAAGGGTAAGATTAAATGATTTATTCTTAAGGCCCAACGAGAAAGAAAAATTCCTTAAGCTTTTAAAAGACGAGGGCAGGGTTAAATTCTTTGAGGCGGTTTTTAAATCTAAAGAGGGCCGTCCGGTCTGGGTTGCCATTACTGCTTCCTTGGCATTTACCGATGATAAAAAAGAGTACCTGGAAGGCATTATTGAAAATATTACCTCTCATAAAGAGATGGAGGAGAAGCTGGAGCTGGAGAGGGACCTCATGCAGGGGTTGTTGGATAATATTCCCGATGCCATTTATTTTAAGGACCGCCAGAATAAAATTATCAAAGTAAATAAATTCTACACCGAGGGCATGAAGCTCAAATACGAGGATATTATCGGCAAGAGCGATTTTGACTTTTTCCCCGCCGACCAGGCCCGTAAGATGTTTGATGACGACAACTATGTCCTTAATACCGGAAAGCCCATTATCGGAAAGATCGAACGCACCCTGCTGCCTAACGGCACCTGGAATCAGGTTATCACTACTAAAATCCCCATGTATGACCGCTCCGGCAGTATCATCGGCACCATCGGCGTTACCCGCGATATGACAGCCTACGCCAACTTGGAAAAGGAACGTTTAGAGATGGTGATTAATACTGTGATGGTTTTAAGCAAAGCCCTGGAGATGCGCGATCCCTATACCTTTAATCATAATTCGCGGGTTGCAGAAATCGCGGAGAAGATTGCTGGTGTCCTGGCTTGGGACGAAAACCGTTTATTAGGCATTAGGCTTGCCGGGGAGCTCCACGACTTAGGTAAGATTACTATACCCTTAGATATCCTGAATAAACCGGGCAAGCTCAGCGACCTAGAATTTAAGCTTATCCAGGAACACGTAATTAAGTGTTACGACCTTTTTAAGGATATTAAATTTCCTTTTTCCCTGGCGGACATGATTCATCAGCACCATGAGCGTTTAGATGGCACCGGCTATCCCCGCGGCCTTAAAGGCGACGATATACTGCTGGAGGCGCGCATCCTGGCAGTAAGCGATGTGCTGGAGGCGATGACTTCGCATCGGCCCTACCGCGAAGCCTTAGGTATAGATAAGGCCATAGAGGAGCTTAAAGAAGGAAGCGGCCTGAAATACGATTCCAAGATAGTAGAGATAGTAACGCGGCTTGCCTCAAACAACAATAATAAGATTTTCTGGTCTGAGAATTAAACTAATTTATGGGCGAGAAAAGAGGTTATATAAGATATGCCCTGGAAGGGGATATTACCTGGAAGCCCGAAGGCGACAGCTCAGGGGCCGTTAAGGGCAGGTTATTGGATATTAGTTTTTCGGGGGTAAGCGTTTTTTTAAAAGAAAGCGTTGATAACAATACTATAGTTCAGTTTGATTTTTCTACTAATCTGATCGAACATCATTTTCTTGGCAAAGCTAAAATTATCCATGTAAAGAAACAGAAATTATACCACGAAGATGGTTTTAAAATAGGCCTGGAGTTTATTGAGGTGAACAAAGGGCTTGTTTTATCGCTTGTTAACAGGATCCAGTCAAAAATTTGTGAGGAAGCCAGGAGGAGATGGCAAACAATGCCTAAAGATGTCGGCCCGATTTAAGTAGGTCCGTAAATATTACTATTGTTAAAATTCAGTAGAAATACCAACTCCATAAGTGAATTATGGAGTTTTTTATTGAAATATTAAAAATTGTCTGTTAGGTTTTCGTGTCTCCCGCGTCTATTATAGCGGGAGGCAGAAAAATGAGAAAAATACTTTTAATCTTGGCGTTAGTGGTTTGGTTCTTCGGGGTAAAGGATGCTCTGGCGGAAATCACCTGGGAAGAGATAGGCCGCGGGAACTCAGGCGTCAAAAGCGTATTGGTTGATCCGGACAATACGCGTCTGATTTATTTTGGTTCAGCCAGTACGGTGGCAAAAAGCGAGGACGGCGGCGAGAATTGGCGTAACATCTTGGTGCTAAGGGGATCAAATAGCGCAGTCCAGCGTTTATTATTTGACCCTCAGGATAAAAATACTCTTTATGCCGCTACTGCCGCAGGATTATTCCGCAGCAATAATCAGGGCAGAAACTGGGCGAGAATTTTTCACGGCAGGAACTATTCTGAAGGTGAGTGCAGCGCAATCGGGGTTTTGCCCGCTGCTATTTATCTGGGGACCAAGGGAGGGCTTTTTATAAGTAAGGATAAGGGGCGCAGCTGGCGCAAACAAAGCGGCCTCTTAGGTAGTGCCGATATCCGGGATATTGCCTATGCCACAAAAGAGGGTTGTGTCTATATCGCTTACTCGCAAGGCGTATATAAAATAGATCTTGCGGCAACAGAACAGAAGAGAGTTTTTGTGAGGCCCGGCCGTAATGGTGACGGCGCGGCAGAAGAAGTGCCAGAAGGCGAAAAAGAAGAAAGCCGGGAGAAGATAAACCACTTAGGCGTCAACCAAAATAACGGCGAGATTTATCTTGCCACTAGCCGCGGCGTATATAAAAGCAGCGACCGGGGGCAAAGCTGGCAGGGCGTTTCAGAATACGGATTACTCAGCCGTCAAATTAAATTTATTTTAGTAGGAGGCGATTCCCGCCTTTACGCGGTGAGTGAATCTGGGGTTTTTCTTTATGCGCGTGAGCGCTGGCAGGAATTATCCTTTAACCTGGCGGCAGGAGAGATTTACGCGCTAAGCTTGGACAGTAAAAACAATCTTTACGCCGCAGCCCAAAAAGGGCTATTTAAGGGCGGTGTAAAAAACGCATCTAGCTATAAAGGCGGCGACTCTAGCGCTGTTTATTACCAAAATGAGCCCGGCATTAATGAGGTGCAGCAGGCAGCGGTTAAATATGCTGAAGTGGAACCGGAAAAGATTTTACGCTGGAGGAAACAGGCGGCTAAGCGCGCGATGCTGCCCAGGGTTACCTTAAGCGCTGACCAAGACCGCGACAGGACCATCAATAGCAGTGTCTGGGGTACTTATGGCAATACTAGCGGCACGGGCAAATATTTTATAGGGCCGGATGACGTAACCCGCTATAAGAATAACAGCTGGGGAATATCCTTATGCTGGGAACTGGGCGATTTGATCTGGAGCCAAGATCAGACTTCCATTGATGTGCGTTCCCGGTTAATGGTGGAGCTCAGGAATGATATCTTAGATGAAGTTACCAAGCTTTATTTTGAAAGGCTGCGGGTTAGGATAGAATTAGATAGCCTCGCCCTGGAGGATTTCAGGAAAAAACAGGAAAAAGAGCTTAAAGTACAGGAGCTTACTGCTTCGCTTGACGCCATGACCGGCGGTTACTTTTCCCGCGCCGCAACAAAATAAAAGAACGCGGCTGCCTCATAAAATTATTTTACTATCAAATTGCAAATTTTGCCTTTCAGGCTTATAATATGCATAATGTTAATTCAATAATGCCAGCTAAAGAAAGGAGTCGGGTTATGCCAAGCGACAACCTCAATAAAATAATCGAAAATGTGGAGAAGGTTATTCTGGGTAAGACTGAGACCATTAAATTATTAATAGCGGGCCTTTTGACGAACGGCCATATCTTGATTGAAGATGTTCCCGGCACCGGCAAGACTATGCTCGCCCTGGCCCTGGCCAAGTCTATTAGCGCGGATTTCAAAAGGATTCAATTTACCCCTGACCTTCTGCCCTCGGATGTGACCGGAGGCCTGGTCTACCATCCTAAGACCGGGGAGTTTGATTTTAAGAAGGGCCCGGTATTTACCAATATACTTCTGGCGGATGAGATTAACCGCACATCTCCGCGTACCCAGTCTGCGCTCCTGGAGTGCATGCAGGAGTATAAGGTTTCGCTAGATGGCCAGACGTTTACTTTACCAAAGCCTTTTATGGTTATGGCGACCCAAAATCCCATTGAATATCAGGGGACTTACCCTTTGCCTGAGGCCCAGATTGACAGGTTCCTGATGAAGATCAGTATGGGGTATCCTAAGCCTGCTGAAGAGGTCCGGGTAATATCTGAGCAAAAGATCGAGCACCCCGTTGAAAAACTGCAGGCCGTAGTAAGCCTTGAGGATGTTTTAAAGTTGCAGGAAGAGGTTAAGAAGATCCAGGTCTCCAGCGCCGTCCTGGAGTATATTGTCACTTTAGTTTCAGCTACCCGTAAAAGAGAAGACCTCAAGCTCGGGGCCAGCCCACGCGCCTCCATCGCCCTGATGAAGGCATGCTCGGCCTGGGCGCTTCTGGATGGAAGGGATTATGTCATACCCGACGACGTGGCCAAACTTCTGCCCTGGGTTTTAAAACACCGTATTATCTTAGAACCTAAGGCTCTTATCGCTGATAAGACTCCGGAATACGTGATATCCGAACTCCTCAAAGGCACGCCTATTCCTTAAGGTTAAAATGCTTAAAGCGTCGCTTAAAAAATGGGGTTTTATCCTTGTTGTTATTCTCTTTGATCTGCTGGTTGCCTTAAGGACATCCATTGACTTTTTCTACTTCTTCTTTTTCTTCCTTATCGCTAATATTGTTATAAGCCTTTCTTGGATTGCCTTAGAATATATTTTGGCAGAAGTGTATTTAATTAGAAATATTTCCAGCCGGGTAGTAGAGGATGATTATCTGGAAGTTGAGGTTACCGTCCGCAGTAAAAGTTTTATCCCCCTAGTTAATTTTATTTTAAGGGACGATCTTGCCTGCGCGCCTGACTCGCAAAGACGCAAGGAAGTTTTAATCCCTTACCTGGGGTCGAATTCCCTTATTACTATAAATTACCGTTGTTTATGCCCCAAGAGAGGCAGGTATACCATCGGGCCGTTTACAATATACCTTTTTGATCCCTGGGGCGTGTTTTTCCTTAGGAAGAATTATGAAATAAGCTCAGAGCTTTATGTTTACCCCAAAATTTTTAACATCCGCAAGTTTCCTCCTTTGATAAAAGGCAGTGTCCCATGGTTTGGTATTGAGATTAACCGCGTCAGCGGAGATGAACATGATTTCTTCGGCGTGCGGGAGTACAAGCCCGGCGACCCCATTAAGAAGATCCACTGGCTTTCTACCGCGCGTAAGAACAACCTGATTGTCAAAGAATTCCAGCAGCGCGCATTTTTTAATGCTACGATCGTTTTCGACCTGGATAAAGATAAGAATTTCGGGGAAGGCAAGAACAGCGTCGCCGAATATATCATTAAGGTAGCAGCTTCGGTAGCGGATTATCTTATTCAAAGGAATGTGTCGCTGGAGATTATCGCGCATGCCGGCGAGATGATTCACTTACCTTTTAATAAAGGCCCGGACCATCTCGAGGATATCTTACGCGCCCTGACAGTAGCCCAAGCGGAGAGCAGGATAGACTTAGGCGAATTATTAAACGAGCATTGCGATAAAGTTGCAAGAAATTCTACCATGATCGTTATTATGTTAGATGATGATTGGCAGTACCTGCCGGCGCTTTTGGCTGCCGAAAAAAGAGATGTATTGTTGATACCGATAGTCTTGCTTGCTTCGTCATTTCTTTATCAGTCCACAGAACAAAAGGTGATCAAAAGCGCGCAGTTTCGTTTCCCCCAGAGCTCGAAGTTCTCCCCTGTATTTATTTCCTGCGGCGAGGACTTAGAAGGGGCATTTTTAAAGTAAGCCATGCACAAACAGGAATTAAAAATAAAAGAAAAATATCTTTTGGCAGAGTTTATTTTTAGCCTCTTGCTTTTTGTCTGTTCCGTCCTTCTTTTTGGGGAGGCGCTCTTGGGCCTGCGGTTTGGTCTTATTCTGGCAATAGCGGCAGGGTTGTCTTTAGGCTGGTCCTTAAGGCAGAGGAATATCCCGGCCCTGCGCATAATTATTAATATTGCGGCAGCGGTAGTTTTTCTTAGGCTCTCTATCGCTTTATTTAACTCTTCTTTATTTTATAAAGAAGTCGTACTTCTTTTTGCTAAAAACGGTTTTATCTTAATAGCCCTGCTTTCTTTCGGTTCAGCGGCAGGGTTCTTAGTTTATGCCCAGATGCTCGGGCTTCCTTTATTTATGTGCTTTCCGTTATTCGTCAAAAACTACAGCAGCGTACATTTTATTTTGATTGCTGTTTGTTTTATCTGTTGGGCGGCGCTTCTAAAATTGAAATTTGAGGGATCTTTTACTTTAGCGCCGGGGAAGTTCTTCAGGCGCTATTACTCTGTATTTTTTGGAGTGGCCTTATTATTATCTGCTGTTGTGGTGGCTGGGATGTTTTTTTATGTCGTGCCCAAACCCAGCATCAAAGATGAAGGTTTTTTAACTCATCCGGGAAGCGAAGACATTGTACAGGATAAGCCCTTTGAGCAGAAATATTACGAGCTGCAGGATAAGCTGCAGGATAAAGTTTTAAGCGCCCTGCCGGACCTCGATCTTAACGAGAATAAGTCCGAGATACTCGGTAAGCTCAGTTCGCTGGCTAAAGAATCGGCGGATGTAATAGAGGTTAAAAAAGCCCATCAGGGGCTGGTAGATGAACTCAGGCGCCCCGGCCCGGGCCTGGAAAAAAATGATCTCAAGCAGATTACCCTGCTTCTTGAGCCTTATGTTGAGCAGAAAGTAACACTTAATTTAAAGAGAAGCAAAGAAAAGATTATTGAGGACCTTAAGAATAATCCTTTTAGCCTCAAAGAAAAGTTCTCCGTATTGAGCCGGGTAAATAAAATTCAGTATACTAATTCTGCCGAGAAACTAAAATCCTGGGCCAGGGAATCAAAAGAAATTGTCAATAAATCCGCGGCCAACGCAGCTGCTAAAAAAGAACTCAAAGAAGACTTGAGGGTCCTGGAAGATTGGAAGGGCCTCCAGCTTTATTACCGTCAAATGAGGGCGTTTAAAGAGAAGGCCGCGTCTTTAAGCGGTGAATCCAAAAACAAAATAGACGGATTAATTTCGGCTATTGAAGAAATAGACAGCCCTTCGGGGTTAAGCGCGGCAAAGAGCAAAGCCAGGATTTTAAAATATACCGCAGGGGAAGGGTTGGCGGGACTGATAGGAGAGGTCGAGGGCATTATCGATATTGCCTCTGATATTATTCTTTCGCGTTCTATCGCCAAAGCCAAAGAAAATTTACGCGGTAGCGCTATTGCGGCCGAGGAGCTAAGTAAAAAAGAAGAAGCGCTTAATAGTGTAAGCAGCATGGAAGAATATCACCGCCTGCAGCAGGATTCTAAAGTAGAGGACGGTTGGGATAAAAAGGAAGATGCCAGCCAGGACGGCGCAGCTGGAAAACAAAATAAATTAACATCAATAGAAATAATTCCCACTTCTTCCCGCATGCCCTTGGGGCAGGGCCGGGAATTACTCGCCATGGGTATCTACGAAGATAATTCCCGCCAGGATATTACCGTTGCGGCAAAATGGTTAAGTACGGACGCAGACATTGTTTTAGTTGCGGAAGGCAAGGTTAGCAGCTTCCATATAGGAGAGGTTAAGGTTTATGCGCAATTAGAAGACATAAAAAGTAACCCGGCTACCATAATAATAGAGAAGCCGCGTTTAGTGGCGATAAAAATTTTCCCCGCTGATTTAGTGATGCCTATGAATGGCAGCGCTAGCTTAAAGGCCAAAGGCACCTTTACAAATGGCAAGCGCCACGATATTACTTCTTTGGTCGCTTGGAAAGGGGCTGATAGCCGTATTGTCAGGATAGCCAGAGGAAATCTCCGGGCTTTACGCTTAGGCAATACTCTAGTGCGCGCAGAATATGCCGGGATAAAAAGTATTCCTGTTAATATCAAGGTCGTTATTACTGTTATTTGGCTGGCCCTCTTGCTGCTTAAGTCAGCTTTAATTTTTATTCTTATTATGGCGTTGTTATCTGGGGTTTTCTTTGCTTTGACTGAAGAGAGGAGACAGAGGTTAAAAACCGCAATGTCCGTTGACCCGCGGCGTTTTATCATTTCCCTCTATGAAAATGCCCGCGGCGTACTTGTTATTTTCGGCCTGCGCCCTGAAGAATCCATTCCGCCTCTTGTTTATGCTGCTATGGTAGAAGAAAAGTATAATGTGGCGAATAATTTATACCTGGGCCTTACCCAGCTTTTTGAAGAGGCTAAATACAGCAACCATGCCGTTAAAATTGAAGCCGCCAAGAGAGCGCTGGAAGATTATAATACTTTTATCCGGATCCTGCTTGGCTATCAGGGAAAAACCCGGTTATTGCTTAAGCGCTGCCTGGCCTTATTACTCCGGGTACCTCTTTATATCTAAAATCTCTTGCAAAGGCCCGATATTTATGATATTTTATAAATTCACCCGTCGTTTTTTTGTAATTTTTTTTAAGAAAAAACATGTCTTTATTACATTTAACGGATAGTAATTTTAAGAAAGAAGTTTTAGAATCTGCGTTGCCGGTCCTGGTAGATTTCTGGGCTCCCTGGTGTGGCCCCTGCAAGATGGTTGCGCCTATTATTGAAGAGCTGGCCAAGAAATATCACGGCAAGGTTAAATTCGGAAAAATCAATATTGATGAAAATCCTAAAGTCGCAACCCAGTACGCCGTTATGTCTATTCCCACCATTATGTTGTTTAGCCGGGGCAAGGTGGTAAATCAGGTTGTGGGTGCCCTGGGCAAGTCCGATTTGGAAAAAAGAATTGCAGAGAGCCTGAGTTAACTTTTCCATAAAGCCCCGTTTTTCCTTAAGACCGGTATAAATGAAAAAGATATTTATCGCAGCCACCAAGCAGAATGATGGCAAGACCACGGCATCCTTAGGATTAATCTGTAATTTTAAAGATAGATTCAAGAAAGTTGCTTTTATCAAGCCTATCGGCCAACGGTATCTGGAAGAAGAGGGTTTGAAGATTGACGAAGATTCCTGGTTGATTGAAGAGGTCTGCGGCATCCAGTGCGGGCTTAAAGATACCAGCCCCATCGCGGTAGAAAAGGGTTTCACCGAAAAATATATCAGTCGCCCTGATAAAAATTCTATCAGCAAACAGATCAAAGAAGCTTATCGGCGCGTTTCTAAAAAGCAGGACCTGGTAATCATCGAGGGGACGGGCCATGCCGGGGTAGGCTCGGTATTCGACCACTCCAATGCCTATGTAGCGCGCCTGTTAGGTTCTAAGGTTATTATTATTTCTTCCGGAGGTATTGGCCGGCCGATTGACGAAATACTCCTTAACAAGGCTCTTTTTGAAAAAGAAGGAGTAAAGGTCCTGGGTGTCATTATTAATAAAGTCCTGCCCAGCAAGTTCGAGAAGATCAGCCGTTTAGTGATCAAAGGCCTGAAGCGTAAAAATATTAATGTTTTGGGAGTGATACCTTATAGCCCCTTGCTGGCAATGTCAACGGTTAGCCAGATATTAGAGGAATCGGATTTTGACCTTTTAAGCGGCAAAGAGGCTTTGAGAAATTACGTCTCGCAGGTAGTAGTAGGCGCGATGAAACCCCGCGATGCCGTTAAGTATATCGTAGACGACAGCCTGATCATTACTCCCGGAGACAGGGAGGATATCATTGAAATAGTTCTTTCCTGCTTTCGGGATAGCGACAAAAAAAGCCTGAAGGTCTCCGGAATTATTATTACCGGAGGATTATTGCCGGAACAGCCGGTCAGAGACGCCTTAATCAAGGCAGGCGTACCGGTTCTTTTGGCTAAGGAGGATACCTATACCGTATCGGCCTACATCCATGACCTTAATGTGAAGATACGGCCTAAGGATACTGCCAAGATTAAAGAAGCGATAAAAATAATTAAGGATAATGTTGATATGGATACTATATTGAAAGGAATGTAGTGATGGACACTATTAAGAGTATACGCGAGAAGGCGCGGTCAAACCCTAAAACTATTATCCTGCCGGAATATGATGAGAAGCGCACCATCGAGGCAGCCAAGATTATCGCAGGGGAAGGAATTGCCAAGGTAATATTTCTTACCAGGGATAAAATTGATCCTAAGGAGAAAGCCAGGTATATTGAGGAGTATTATCAGTTACGTCAATATAAAGGAGTTACTCCTGAGGCGGCAGCCAAGGTTTTTGAAGACACGCTTTATTACGCCATGATGATGACCAAAGAAGGCAAGGCAGACGGCTTAGTGGCCGGCGCATCGCATACTACTCCGGAGATGGCCCGAGCGGCCATACAATGTCTGGGAGTAGATAAGCGTTTAGGAATTGCCTGTAGTTGTTTTATCATGGTAGTGCCGAACTGCTCCTACGGGCAGTTAGGCACGTTTGTTTTTGCCGACTGCGGGGTAGTGCCTCTGCCTAATCCGCGGCAGCTCGCCGCTATTGCGGTAACTTCCGGAGAATTAGCCCGTAAGGTGCTCGATATTACTCCCCGGGTAGCGATGCTGAGTTATTCCACCAAAGGCTCTGCCAAGGGGGAGGGTATTGATAAGGTGCGCCAGGCCATAGAGACCGTTAAAGAGATGTCTCCTGATTTACTGGTAGACGGTGAATTGCAGGTTGACAGTGCCATTGTCCCGGAGGTCTCCCGGATTAAATACCCTGATAGTATTCTAAAAGGAGAGGCTAACGTTTTAATTTTTCCTAATTTGGAAGCAGGCAATATCGGATATAAATTAGTGGAGCGCTTAGCCCGGGCCCGGGCATTAGGCCCTTTGATTTTAGGTTTAAATAAACCCTGCAGTGATTTATCCCGCGGTTGTTCGGTAGAAGATATCGTGGATTGCGTAGCTGTTACTGCCATCAGGGCTCAGTGATAAATTATGAAAATCCTGATTATTAATTGCGGAAGCTCTTCTATCAAATATAAGCTTTTTAAGATGCCGCATAAAAAGCTTATCTCTAGGGGCTTAATCGAGCATATCGGCGAGGAGGGCTCCCGGATATCCAGCCATTACCAGGGTTTAAAGAATATTTTGGAAAAAGTCGACGGGGTAGATTTGGTGGGGCACCGCGTGGTGCACGGAGCCGAAAAATTTACTCGGCCGGTTTTGATTGATGCGGCGGTAATCCGTAAGATCCGGCAGTGCTCTAGCCTCGCCCCCCTGCATAACCCCGCAAATCTCTCCGGGATTCTAGCCTGTAAAAAACTGCTACCTCAAATCAAACAAGTAGCGGTATTTGATACCGCCTTTCATCAGACCTTGCCGGATTACGCTTATATCTACGGCCTGCCTTATCAATATTACGAAAAATTAGGAGTGAGAAAATACGGCTTCCACGGCACCAGCCACCAGTATGTGGCGCATGAGGCGGCGCGGCTGCTGAAAAAACCCATTGATAAATTAAAGATTATCACCTGTCATCTCGGCAACGGCTGCAGTATTACGGCAGTAGACCGGGGTAAATCCGTCGATACTAGCATGGGCTTTACGCCTCTGGAGGGTTTACTGATGGGCACGCGCTCCGGAGACATTGACCCGGCGCTGGTTACCTACCTTATGCGTAAGCTGTCTTTGAGTATTTCTGGCATCGAGGATATTCTTAATCGCAACAGCGGTCTGAAGGGCATTTCAGGCATTAGCAACGATATGCGGATTTTAGAGCAACGGGTTAAATCCAAAGATAAAAGGGCAAGGCTGGCAGTTGAGGTTTTTGTCTACCGCATAAAAAAATATATCGGCGCCTATACTGCGGTAATGTCCGGCTGCGATGCCTTAGTTTTTACTGCCGGTATCGGCGAGAACCAGACGATCGTAAGAGGCAGGGTTTGCCGGAATTTATTTTCCTATTTAAAGAAGAAGCCGCGGGTTTTAGTTATTCCTACGGATGAAGAACTAATGATTGCCCGGCAAGCGTATCATTTAGTAAAGGCAAAAGAGAATGGCGAGCTTTAATTTGTTTGTCGCGGTATTTTTTATTTTGGCAGCCGCAGGGCAAGGCCTGGTTCCTTGCGTTTTAGCACAGGAGGCAACAGCTATGAAAAAAATAGTGATGGTTATCCCTGAGAATAATTTTCGCGATGAAGAATTTTTAATACCTAAAGAAATGTTTGAAAAGCAGGGTATGGAAGTCAAGACCGCCAGCACTAATACCGAATTAGCCCGCGGAACCTTAGGCGCTTCGGTTAAGCCGGATATGCTGGTTGACGATATTAATGTGAATAATTTTGACGCTGTTGTTTTAGTGGGCGGCGAAGGCGCTGCCCAATACTGGGATAATCTCGTCGTGCATAAATTAGTCCAGCAGGCCGCTCTAAGCAATAAGGTTGTTGCGGCAATCTGCATCGCTCCGGTTACCCTGGCTAAGGCCGGGGTACTTAAGGGCAAGCGCGCTACTGTTTGGTATTCCGAAGCGCCCCAGCTGAAAGCCGGCGGGGCCTTTTATCTCTCCAGCAGTACAGAAAGAGACGGCAAAATTATCACGGCTGCCGGTCCGGCTGAATCTAGGGAGTTTGCCGGGGAAATTATCAAAGCGCTATCCGCAGAAAATTAAGCAAAGGCAAGGAGAAAAATATGTACAGGACAATGTTAAAATCCAAGATTCACCGCGCCCGCGTTACCGAGGCCAATCTTTATTACGAGGGAAGTATTACTGTTGACGAGAAACTGATGAAGAAGGCAGACCTTCTCGCCGGAGAAAAAGTAGAAGTGCTTAATGTTAATACCGGCGCGCGCCTGGAGACCTATGTAATTAAAGGTAAGGCAGGTTCCGGAGTGGTTTGTTTAAACGGGCCGGCAGCCCGCGGCGCATCGCGGGGAGATGAAGTAATTATCGTATCTTATGTGGCTGTTGATGATAAAGAGGCAGCCCGGGTCAAGCCTAAAATTATCAAGGTTAATGCTCAAAACCGTATTCAGGATTAAATGCAAAATAATGCCTTAAAGATCAGGATAATCGGCGATCCGGTATTGCGTAAAAGGTCCAAGGCAATACATCGTGTAAATGATTATCAGCGTGTGGTTTTAAGCAAGATGGCGCATTTAATGTATGAGAATGCCGGCATTGGCCTGGCAGCGCCGCAGGTAGGGATAAATGAACGTATGATTGTAGCAGATATCGGAAGCGGGCTTTATAAATTAATAAACCCCCGGATTATCGAAACGCAGGGCCGCCAGGTGATACAGGAAGGCTGCCTGAGTGTTCCCAACATTTGTATTAAGGTAAAACGCGCTAAAAAAGTAGTAGTCAGCGCCGAGGACGAAAACGGAAAACCTTTAACTGTTGAGGCTAAGGATCTTTTGGCCTGTGTCTTTCAGCACGAGATCGACCACCTAGACGGCAAGCTTATTATAGATTATGTTTCATTATTAGAGCGCTTGAAGATATCCCGCAAGGCCCGGGCGTTAAAAAAAGATGAACGTGATAAAGAACTGCGCCAACCAGAAACAAAATCTTGCAAACTGCAACTGTAGTTATAATTCCTAAAAAGTTACGAGCGCTCCGTAGAAAATTTTATCAGGGGTAAGAAATTATGAGTATTATTTTAGCGGGCACGGCCAAGAAATTACCCTCCTGGTTTAAGCAGGAGATACCCGCGGGGGAGGCCCGAGAGGTCCTGGAATTATTATCGGTAAAAGGTATCAATACTATCTGTCAAGAAGCGCGCTGCCCTAATCTTAACTACTGTTTTAAGTCCGGAGAGCTTACCTTTTTAATACTGGGCAGAAGGTGCAGTCGTAATTGCCTTTTTTGCGCGGTAAACAAAAAACAAGAAGTAGTTTTCGGAATTGATGAACTAGAACCCGGGAGGATTGCCGCAATAGTCGAGACCCTGGCCCTTAAATATGTAGTGGTTACCTCGGTGACCCGCGATGACCTGGTAGATGGCGGGGCGGGGCAATTTAAGAGGACCATGGAATCGATCCATAGTTTGGGCCGGAGGGTCAGGATAGAGGTATTAATACCGGATTTTAAGGGCAGCCCCGATAGCCTCAAAACCGTTATCGCCGGCTCTCCCGTAGTTATCGGGCATAACATTGAAACTGTCCCGCGGCTCTACCGTCAGCTCAAGCCTGATTGCGATCACTCTGTTTCGCTTAAAGTTTTAAGCATGATTAAAGAAATCGATCCTTTAATAATCACTAAGTCTTCGCTGATGCTGGGCTTAGGAGAGAAGGAAGATGAAGTAATTGAAAGCCTGGAGGGTTTAAGAGGCGCCGGATGCGATATAATTACTTTAGGACAATATCTTTCTCCGGGCGAGGCTCATTATCCAGTTAAGGAATTCATTAACCCGCAAAAATTCCACAGTTACGGCAAAACTGCCAAGGCCTTAGGCTTTAAGGCAGTTATGTCAGGGGCGCTGGTAAGGAGTTCTTATCAGGCAGAGAAACTTTACGAGGAAGCCAAGTATGCATGACCTTATTATTATCGGGGCAGGCCCGGCCGGATTAACCGCCGGTATTTATGCCGGAAGATACCGCCTGAATACCTTAATTTTAGAAAAGATGAATTTCGGCGGCCAGATCATCCTTTCAGAGACCATCGAAAACTTCCCGGGGTTCCCTGAGGGTGTCACTACTCAGGAATTGATGGAGAGGTTTAAGAAGCAGTTGGATGTTTTGGGAGTGCCCATTGAGTATGAAGAGGTGGAAGAGATTCTTCCGGTTAAAGAAGGCGGCTATGCTGTTAAAACTTCCAGTAAGACCTATGAAGCCAAAACTCTGATTATCGCCAGCGGAGCGGCGTCTAAAAGGCTAGGGGTAGCGGGCGAGGAACGCTTGATTGGCCGGGGAGTTTCTTATTGCGCCACCTGCGACGGCCCGATCTTTAAGGATAAAGAAGTTGTAGTTATAGGCGGAGGTGACCGGGCAGTAGAGGAGGCCTTATTTTTGTCCCGCTATGCGAAAAAAGTCACGCTTATCCACAGGCGCCAGGAATTACGAGCTTCAGGCATCCTGCAGGAAAAAGCTGCTGGAGAAATTAAAATAGAATTTGCTTTAGAGAGCGTTATTGAAGAAATCATCGGTGAAGCCCGGGTTGAGGCAGTCCGGATTAGAAATGTTAAAAACAACCGCGGGCAGAATATCTCTTGCCAGGGCGTATTCGTATTCGTAGGGATAGAGCCTAATACCGTATTCTTGAGAAATCTATTGCACGTTGACGAATCGGGATTTATAATGACTGACCAAGAATCCAAGACTTCCCGGGAAGGGATATTTGCCTGCGGCGATTGCTGCAAGAAAAGCCTTTATCAGGTAATTACCGCCTGTGGTGAAGGCGCTACCGCAGCAGAGGCAGTGCATAAATATTTGTTAAACAAGAAATAAAGATGACTAAGTTACCGGTGCGCCATAAAAAATTAACGGACTGGATAAAGCAGATGGAGAGGCTTTGCCAGCCGGATAATATTATCTGGATTGACGGATCGCAAATCCAGAAAAAACAATTGGAGCAGGAATGCCTTATTGATGCCGAGTTGATAGAACTAAACCAGGAGAAGCTCCCTGGATGTTTTCTGCACCGCACCGCTGCTAACGACGTTGCCCGTACCGAACATCTTACTTATATTTGTACCAAGAAAAAGCACGAGGCCGGGCCAAATAATAACTGGATGTCTCCTGCCGCGGCTTATAGAAAGGCCCGCAAATATTTTAAGGGCGCGATGAAGGGCAGGACGATGTATGTTATTCCTTTCTCGATGGGTCCGGCAGGTTCTCCTTTCGGAAAAATCGGAGTGGAGTTGACGGATTCACGCTACGTAGTTTTAAATATGCTGATTATGACCCGGGTGGGCAACGCTGTACTGGAACATCTTAGCAGTACGGGCGATTTTACTAAATGCCTGCATTCTAAGGCCGACCTGGATATTGATAAGAGGTTGATTTTACATTTTCCGCAAGATAATACTATCTGGAGCGTGGGTTCCGGTTACGGCGGTAATGTGCTTTTAGGTAAAAAATGCCTCTCTTTGCGCATCGCCAGTTTTGTAGCGCATAAAGAAGGGTGGTTGGCCGAGCATATGTTGATTATGGGTGTGGAGAGGCCTAACGGCCAGATCCAGTATATTGCCGCGGCTTTCCCGAGCTCCTGCGGTAAGACTAATCTGGCGATGCTGGTGCCGCCGGAAGGCTTAAAGCGCAAAGGGTATCGTATCTGGACCTTAGGCGATGATATCGCCTGGATGCGTATTGATTCTGACGGCGCGCTCTGGGCAATTAACCCTGAAACAGGTTTCTTCGGGGTGGCGCCCGGTACCAACAACCATACTAATCCGGCGATGGTAGAGACGATTCATAAAAACACCATTTATACTAATGTGCTTTTAAAACCGGATAATACTGTCTGGTGGGAAGGTTCTGACGGCGAAACTCCGGCAAGCGGTATTGACTGGCAGGGGCGGGCCTGGAAGCCGGGGATGAAGGATCACGAAGGCAAGCCTGTTTTAGGGGCGCACCCCAACAGCCGCTTTACCGCCCCTATTTCACAATGCCCTTCAGCATCATTCAGGTTAGAGCATCACCACGGCGTGCAGATTTCCGCGATTATTTTCGGGGGCCGCAGGCAGCATCTGGCGCCGTTAGTCTATGAATCCTTTAATTGGCAGCATGGAGTATTCTTGGGTGCTACCGTGGCTTCGGAGCGCACTTCCGCTCAAGTAGGAAAATTGGGCGAAGTGCGGCGTGACCCGATGGCAATGTTGCCTTTCTGTGGTTATAACATGGGTGATTATTTCCGGCACTGGCTGGCAGTGGGCCGCAGGATGAGTAAACAGCCGCGGATATTCCACGCCAACTGGTTCCGCACCGATAAAAACGGCAAGTTCCTCTGGCCGGGTTACCGCGAAAATCTCAGGGTCCTGGAATGGATCCTGGACCGCTGCAATAATACGGTGGGCGCTGCCCAGACTCCTATCGGGTATCTTCCCTATGCCTCGGATATTGATATGACGGGCTTAGAGCTAGGCCAGCATGCATTGGAAGAACTCTTCAAGATCAATACTGCCGATTGGCTGGAGGAATTAAAAGGGATCAAAAAATTCTTTAAAGAATTCGGCAAAAATTTTCCGGATGAACTCTGGTTAGAATACCAGGAATTAGAGAAACGGCTCACAACCTAAAATGCCCGAGAAGGTCTTACTCTCCACGGATTATAAAGATTTAAAACTGTTTAAACGCGGCAAGGTCAGGGACGTCTATGATTTGGGAGAGCATCTTTTAATCGTCTCCACTGACCGCATCTCTGCCTTTGACGTAATTTTGCCTTCCGGTATACCCTCTAAAGGCCAGGTCTTAACCGCGATTTCACTCTTTTGGTTTGAATTCACCAGGGATATTATTCCTAACCACCTGGTAACTGCGGATGTCAATCGTTATCCTGCTCAATTAGATAAATATAAGGGGGAGCTTGAGGGTCGCTCGATGCTGGTTTTAAAGACTAATCCTCTGCCGGTAGAGTGCGTGGTGCGGGGATATCTTTCCGGCTCGGGCTGGAAAGAATACCGAAAAATGCAATCCGTGTCCGCAGTTAAGCTGCCGGCTGGGCTTGAGGAATCCGATAAGCTGCCTGAAGTTATCTTTACCCCTTCGACTAAGGCCGATGTCGGCCACGACATCAACATCGATCAGGATTATGTTGAGAAAAAAGTCGGCAAAGCCGTGGCTGATAAGATTAAAAAAACCAGCATCGCCATTTATCAGAAGGCCAGCGATTATGCCCGCTCAAAAGGGATTATTATTGCCGATACCAAGTTTGAATTCGGCCTTTATAATAATGAAGTAATTCTTATTGACGAAATCCTTACTCCTGATTCCTCGCGCTTCTGGCCGCTAGACCTTTACCTGCCAGGTGCATCCCAACCGAGCTTCGACAAGCAGTTTGTGCGGGATTACCTTGAGAGCCTCGATTGGGATAAAATGCCTCCTGCCCCGAAACTGCCAGATGAGGTTATAAAGATGACCAGCCAGAAATACCTGGAGGCCTATCAGCGCCTTACCGGCAAGAGCCTGGATAATTCCTAATGCTAATCTTTAAAAAAATAGTCTCTTTTTTCATCCGGTTTGGGATAAGCGCTATCCTGTTATTTTTTCTTTTTAAGTTCCAGAATATAGATATACCTGTTCTCCTGGAAAATATCAAGCATAGCGATAAAATTTTGCTGGCTTTGGCATTTCTGGCAGCGCTGTCAACTTATATCCTATGTTTTTACCGCTGGAAGATGCTTTTAACTGCTCTCGGCATTAAACCGCCGCTTAAAAAATTAATCGTTTCATTTTCCGGGGGTATTTTCTTTAACGTCTTCCTGCCCTCTACTATTGGAGGGGACCTGGTGCGTAGCCTCGACCTTGCCGCGCATACCCAGAAGCCTAAAGAGGTCATAGCAACCGTGTTTTTAGACAGATTAAGCGGTTATGTCGGCATGGTGATGGTAGTTTTATTTTCGGTATTGTTCGGTTGGGGGCTGATCTATGATAATCAGGCAGTTTTATTGTCTATCGCCGTTATTGTCGCAGTATTGGTCCTGGTGTTATTAGTGTTATTTAACAGTTTTTTATTCTCTAAAATTAACGGCTTATTGAATTCTTCTCGGGCAGGCAGCCTAAGGGAGGCTTTAAAAAACCTGCACCAGGAGCTGTATTATTTTAAGAATCATAAAAAGGTGCTGTTTAAAAACCTGGCGATTTCCTTCTTAATCCAGCTTATTTCTCCGGTATCCTATTACATCGTTGCCCTGGCATTGGGCATCCATATTAATATAATCTATTTTTTTGTTTTTCTTCCTATAGTGAGCGCCATTACGCTTTTACCCATAGCCATCGGCGGGCTGGGCCTTAGGGAAAATATGTTTGCGTTATTCTTAGGGCGCGTAGGCGTCAATAATAATTTTAGCGTTGCCTTGTCGCTTTTGGGTTTTGCCTTTATTTTGATTTGTGCTGCCGTAGGAGGCCTGGTCTATGTCTTTACAGTACATTATCGACGGCTACAACGTCATAAGGCATCCGGAGTTTCCGGTTAGCCATCCTAAAAAATCCGCGTCATACCTGGCGCTCTTTCAATATATCAGGCTTAAGAGGCTATGCGGCAGTTTAAAAAACAGGGTTATAATCGTGCTGGATGGCTATCCTGACCGCCAGGATGCGGATAGCGTAAACCGCCCCGGGGAGGTAGTTTTTTCCTGCGACGAAACCGCGGATGAAAAGATCAAGCAACTGGTAGAGAGGTCCGTTCAACCGCGTAATATCGTGGTAGTCTCCGATGACAGGCAAATCAGGGAGGCGGTTGGGGCTAAGGGTGCTAAGGTGCTTAAAGTAGTGGAGTTTATCAGTCCCAAGCGCGTTACGCTTGATAAAAAAGAGGAGGCAACTAAGCCCGAACTCACCAGTGAAGAGGTATCGTTTATAAACCTGGAGCTTCAAAAAAGATGGTTAAAGCAATGAGCCTAAGAAGGGCAGTCCCTGCCATATTATTCTTGACATAACCCGGTAATTATGATAGAGTTATAAAAAGTAGGTTAACCCACTTAAAGGAGGTGAAGCATATGGAATTGTTTATGCCCCAGAAAGAGCTTTTGATCCGTAGCTGGGATTTTTTCCTGAAGCTTCTGGCCGCCATAGTTATTTTTGTCATCGGCTGGTTGGTGGCGAAACTGATTAAAGCGGTAGTGGTCAAGATATTAAAGGTTTTAAGAGTTGATACTGTGGCTGAGCAGTTAAAGATAGCGGATTTTCTGTCTAAAGGCGGAGTTAAGTATACCCTCTCTGAGATTGTCGGGGTACTGATCTACTGGGTTTTTATGTTGGGCGTGCTTATTTCCTCCCTCAATATGCTGGAGCTTACCGGTATGTCTAATCTGTTAGACAGGATACTGCTCTACGTGCCCAGCGTCATCGGCGCTATGGTTATCCTTATCGGAGGTATCTTTATTGCCACTTTTGTCAGCACGATTGTTCGTACAGCGGCAGCGAATGCCGGATTAGTACAATCAGAAATGTTAGGTAAAGTAGTACAGGCGGTGATATTCATTTTTACCGTAGTGATCGCCCTGGATGAATTAAAGATCGGCACGGTCCTGATTTCAGCGATGAATATCGTCCTGGCCACTATCGGTTTATCTGTGGCCTTGGCATTCGGTTTAGGATGCAAGGATGCCGCGGGAAAATTTATTTCCGAGTTAGCAGATAAGTTTAAATCTAAAAAATAAAGGTAATAGTTTTAGTGGAATAGGCTAAAAATAGCCCCGCATTTTCAGTTTGAAAGTGCGGGGTTCTTTTATAGCGCAAAGGCCCTGCATGGATAAAAAAGAGAAATATCTGCTATTCTTAATTTTAATTTGCGCTTTTATCATAAGGATGCCCCAGCTTAATTTTCCTTCTATCGGCTATCACAACATGAAGGAAAACGAATATATAAGCATGGCTAAGAATATGATAGAGAGCCGGAATTACCAGTCCCGGGAGGTGTATTTTTATAATGCCTTCACCGATAAAAAAGATTTAGGCCTATATCCGCAAATCCCCTTTGTGGCCTATCAGGTGCTCCTGGGCTACAAGCTATTCGGCGATAATTTATGGTTTGCCCGCTCAGTAAATATTGCCCTTATGCTTTTGGCGATCGCCGTATTTTCCTACTTAACCAGCATTTTTATCAAGGAACGGCTTTATAGCGTTATGGCTGCTATTTTGTTAAGCATTCTGCCGCTGGGGGTGTATTTTTCCAGGAATCTCCAGCCGGAAAGCGGGGCCTTTTTCTTTATGCTCTTGGGAAACTACTTGGGGATTAAATTTATCCAGGATTTTAAAAATAAATATTTATACGGCCTGGCAATTTGTATTCTGATGGTTGCAGGATACAAGGTCCCTTTTTTATTCGGCCTTGCCCCGCTGGCATTCATTTTTCCTTACCGTAAATATATCTCTCTAAGGGGTATCAAGGTGGCAAGCCGGGAAATGTTTATTTTGATTTTACCGTTCTTATTATTGGTGATTTATTTTTCCGCTATCGGGCAGGCATCATTTTCTGCTTCCTGGGGAAGGGTTAAATTTTCCAGCATATTCACGGTAGCGTATTGGAAAAAATATGGTTTAGATATCTGGGATTATGCCAAGGATGGAAATTTTACGTTTGTTTATTTGTTATTTTTTATGATAGGAATAATAAAGCTGTGGTGGGATTATAAAAAAGATAGGGGCCTGTTTGCCCGGTACTTGAGGGCCTGGAGCGCAATCGTTATCCCATATTTTATATTTTTTTCTGACTACCTTAACCAGCATAATTATTACCAGATGCCATTTTTAGGTTTTGTATGCCTCACGAATATATATATTATGCGGGAATTAAGCGGCTATATCGGTAATTATTTTAAATTGCCGATAAAACACTCCTTTATTTTTGCAGCTATCTTCGGCGGGGTATTGTTTATTTCTTTGCTTGCACTGCGGCATGGCATTGATGATTCCTTTGAAGTGATTTATACGGGAACGGATGAAGTAGGCAAAATTTTAAAAGGCATGACCGCCAAAGAAGACAGATTTTTTATTTATACCCTTGCCCAGGGTTATGCTCCTTGTGTATACGCAGAAAGAAAATGCGGCTGGAGTGATTCATTGGCGGAATTCACAATGAATGAGCAGAAGTTCGGCGTAAAATATATCCTCATTTATCCGTACCATTTTATTAATAACCTTAGTAAAGATATCAGGAGTTATATCAGCGGGAGTTACCACATTAAACTTGCCGGATTAATTCTTAACGGCAATGCACTAACCCCTAATGTTGTACTTTTAGAAAAAGGGGGTGTTTTAAATATCGAAGAATTTTTTAGCAACATAAAAAATATCAAATTACAGAAAGTATATGATACTGTTAAAGGTCCGGTTCCGTTTTATATTCTAAAAGAGGAGGCCAGGTGAAGATAACTCCGTATCAAATTGTGGCGATAGCAGGATCATTACTTCTTATGGTTTCTGGGCTACTGAGATTTTCTTCTTCAGGGAATCCAAAAGAGCTGTTGATAGGTATCTTGTATTTCTTCGCAAATCTTATTATATTTTGTTTGTGATAGCGCTGCCGTCGAATATATTATTAAAAAGAGGAGGGGGAAATGAAGAATAGTATTTTTTGGTTGGTTACCGGGCTAGCCCTAGCCGTAATATTAAGCGCTAAAACGGCAATTGCAGAAACAGCCACTACAGAAATGGTTAAGACAGAGCTTTATATGAGCAATGATACGGCAACAGGCTATATCATCACCGAGCGGCAATTTGAAGAATTCATGGATACGGTGGTCGCAAAATATTTTCCTAAAGGTTTTACCATATATGAGGCTCATGGGCAGGCGCAGGAGCCGGATAAAAGCATTACCAGGCAGGCAACCTGGGTTCTGGTGATGATCCATGAAAAAACGTCCGGTAACGATAATGCGGTAGAAGCCGTTATTAATGAATTCAGGGCGCAATTTGAGAATCCGGAGGTCATGCGCACTACCTCTCCTATTATAGAAACGCAGTTTTATGCGCATAAATAAAACAGATGATACCAAGGAGGATGAGATGGGAAAATCAATTAAAGGTACCAAGACAGAGCAGAACCTTTTAAAGTCATTTGCAGGAGAATCCCAGGCAAGGAATAGGTATACCTATTTTGCCAGCGCGGCGAAGAAAGAGGGTTTCGAGCAAATAACCAATATTTTTACCGAGACCGCTGAAAATGAAAAAGAACACGCCAAGGTTTTCTTCAAGTATCTTGAGGGCGGGGATGTGGAGATAACCGCGGTTTACCCCGCGGGTGCGATAAAGAATACGAAAACTAATCTTGAAGAGGCGGCAGCAGGCGAGAATTTGGAGTGGACCGTGCTTTACCAGGATTTTGCCAAGACCGCTAAAGATGAAGGATTCCCTGAGGTCGCGCGTTCATTTGAACAGATAGCTAAGGTAGAGAAGTTTCATGAATCGCGCTACCGCAAGCTTATAAATAATATTTCTAATCAGGAAGTATTTAAAAAGAAATCCTCGGTAAAGTGGCACTGTATTAACTGTGGTTATGTTATGGAGGGTGCTGAAGCGCCCAAGGAGTGCCCGGCATGCAAACACCCGCAGTCCTATTACGAGGTACTTGCAGAGAATTACTGATACCTTAATGAAAAAATGTAATGGTTGTTCACAGAATAAGTGCTGCCGCGATTCATTTATTTCCTGGTTGTTTTTCCTGGTGGGGCTGGTCGCTACAGTGGCAATCCGCGTGGTGACGGTGCTAGACGCCTACCGTCCGATTTACGGAAAGATAGCATGGTATACCGGCGTAGTAGGATTTTTTATCTTTTTCGTATATAAATTCAAAGTGGATAGTTCGCGTTCCCGGATAATCCGGGAGGCGAAGCTGGCCGAGAAGATAAACAGTAAAACCGAATTAAAAGAAGAGGATTATCAGCTGGTAAGTTCTATGCTCTGCAGTCTTTCTTCAAAGAAGGACCTGGCCAATTATTTTTTTATTTTTGCTACATCAATACTCGCGTTTCTTATTGCATTATATATTGATGTATTCAAAAGATAGTCAAGGATATCAGGAGTTCGATATTCCGGTAGCAGGCTAGAGTAATAAGCTATGTTAAAAAAAGCCTACATTAAAAATTTTGGCTGTCAGATGAACGTGAGGGATGCCGAGGTTGTCGCCGGGCTACTTATCAAGGAGGGGTACCGCATTGTTGAGGATTCTGCTAAGGCCGATATTGTGATTTTGAATACCTGTTCGGTTAGGCAGCATGCTGAGGATAAGGTTTGGAGTGAGATAGGCAGATATAGGCAGAGACAGTTTCCTAGGCGCGAAAATAAAGAACACCTTTCGAAGACAGTCTCTGGTAAAATAATAATCGGCGTGATTGGTTGTATGGCGCAAAATTATAAGGAAAATATTTTCCAGCGCGCCCCGACAGTAGACTTTGTGGTCGGGCCTTCGGACATCCATCGAATACCAGAAATTTTAAAAAAAGTGTTAAAGTGTCAAAGTGTTAAAGTATCCGGCCGGAACCTTTTTGAATTGAAGGCCCTGGAGACCGATTCGCTCAGCCGGCCCGAAGAGATTTACCATAGCGGCTTCTATCAGGATAAAGAACATGCCTACGTAGTGATTTCCGAAGGTTGCTCTAATTTCTGTTCCTATTGCGTGGTCCCCTATGTCAGAGGCGAGCTGCATAACCGTAAATATCAGGACATCTTAAAGGAAATTAAAGAGGCTTTAGAGAGAAAGATAAAGCGCGTTACGCTTCTGGGCCAGAATGTGAATGCCTATCAGGATGGAGGTATTAATTTTATTAGGTTGTTGGAAGAGGTTAATTCTTTTAAGGGCCTGGCAGAATTCAGTTTTATTACTTCACACCCTAAAGATACGACGCCGGATTTATTCAGGGCTATGGCGGATGCGGTTAAATTAAAAAAACACCTGCACCTTCCGGTACAATCCGGCTCAGACCGGATTTTAAAATTGATGAATCGCGGATATACCAGAAATTTTTATTTGGATTTAGCCAAGGGTTATCGGAAAATAGCCACTGGCGGGGTGTTGACCACCGATATCATTATAGGGTTTCCCGGAGAGCGGCAAGAAGATTTTAAGGATACCTATAACCTGGTAAAAGAGATCGAGTTTGATGCGGCCTATATTTTTAAGTATTCACCCCGGCCGCATACTCAAGCTTTGAATTTCAACGATGATGTGCCTCAGGAAGATAAAGAAAGAAGGCACGGCCTGATTTTAGAATTACAAAAAGAAATATCCCGCAAGAAGGTTAAGAAAAAATGAAGAGTGTATTTTGGATAGCAGTTATTTTGATGGTTACTATTGAATTGGGCGCGGCGCCGGAGGGTTGTGCCCTTAACCTGGATAAGATTAAAATTTACGTTTTAAGCGCAGATTATAAATCCGCCATCGCTGAAGGGGAAAAGCTGATGGCATCCAGTGGCCAGGGTTACCGCGCTGACGAGCTTTACTATCTTCTAGGCTTTAGCTATTTAAAAAACGGAAATTATCTGCGCGCCTCAGATATCTTTGAGATCATTCTGAAAGAATTTAATAACAGTGCCTTCCGGGATGCCGCGTATCTCGGGTTAGGCGACAGTTATTTTTTACGGGGGGATTACCCGAAGGCCAGAGATAATTACCTCAAGCTTATCTCAGATTGCCCCCGCACCAAACTTAAGGCTACTGTCTATTCCAGGCTAAGTCAGTGCGCGGCTAAGAGCGGCGATACTGAAGAAGTTAAAAATTACCAGCTTAAATTAAAAGAGGGTTTTCCTCTTAGCCCGGAAGCTCAAATGAATACCGAGATACCGGCGTCCGGGAATTTCTACTATACCGTGCAGGCCGGTTCTTTTTTAAGCCGTAATAATGCTAATAATCTGGCCCGCAAACTTCAAGAAAAGGATTATGCTGCCTATGTTGAGGAATTAACTTTGGCAGATAAAGTGGTTTATCGCGTTAAGGTGGGCAAATTTTCTAACCGCCAGGATGCCCTGGGCCTGGAAGATAGGCTTTCCCGCGAAGGTTATCCTACAAAGATATGTCCTTAAAAGAAAAGATTATTTTTTTAACCGGCCCTACTGCCAGCGGTAAAACCGAGGTAGCGCTAGAGCTGGCCCGGGATTTAAAGGTCGAGGTTATTTCCTGCGATTCCATGCAGGTTTACCGCCGCATGGATATTTTAACCTCTAAGCCCTCAACTGCCTTAAGAAATAAGGTTGTGCATCACCTGATTGATTTTGTCAGCCCGCTTGAGGAATACGATGTTTCGCGGTACCGCCGCCAGGCGCTTGCCAGGATTAAAAAAATACTTAAAAAAGGTAAGGCTCCGCTTTTGGTCGGAGGGACCGGGCTCTATATCTCTATTTTAATTGACGGAATTTTTAAAGCCCGGCCGGTTAAAAAATCTTTGCGCCAGAAGCTCAACCGTCAGGTAGAAAACAGAGGCAGCAGTTATCTCTACGAGCGCTTAAAGATAATCGATCCTCTCGCGGCCGCTAAGATACACCCTCATGATGCCCGTCGGATCGTGCGGGCCTTAGAAGTTTTTCACTCCAGCGGCAAGCCCATTTCTGAATTACAAAAACAGAGGAAGGGGCTAGGTGATGTTTATGATATCCGGATTTTTTGCCTGGATATCCCAAGGGATGAGCTTTACCGCAGGATTGAGCAGCGGGTAGAAAAAATGTTTAAGAGAGGCGTAGTAAAAGAAGTTAAGAGGTTGCTTAGATCTAAATTAAGCAGGACTGCCGGTTTTGCCATTGGTTTAAATGAAATAAAAGGATACTTAGGCGGCCTCTATGATCTTAATGAGGCCAAGCGCCTGATGCAACGTAATACCCGGCGCTACGCCAAGAGGCAGCTAACCTGGTTCCGTAAGGATAAGCGTATTAAGTGGATTAAGGTAAAAGGCAATCAGGGTCCGGGGAGTGTTGCCCGCAAAATATTAAAGGAGCTTGTTTAAATGGAGCGCGTACTATTAGTAAGCATAAAGTTGGATACGGAGAGGGGCAGCTGGAAGCTCGAAGATGTTGCCCTGGAGCTGGAAGAACTCACCCAAGCATGCGGTGTCCAAATCGTAGATAATATCAGCTGTAACTGTAAAATTCCCACCGCCAACATCCTCATCGGCAAAGGCAAATGCCAAGAGATAGCTTTATTATGCGATGAGATGAGCATTGATACCGTAATATTCAGCCACGACCTCTCCGGGATTCAGCAGCGTAATCTCGAGGCAGCGATATCACGCAAGGTCATTGACCGCACCCAGCTGATCCTGGATATCTTTGCCCGCCGGGCTAAAAGCATGGAAGGCAAGATGCAGGTAGAGCTAGCCCAGTTAAAATACCTTATGCCGCGGCTGACCGGTAAAGGGGTGTTACTCTCGCGTCTCGGCGGGGGTATCGGCACCCGCGGCCCCGGAGAGCAGAAATTGGAGCTTGACCGTCGCTCCATCCGGCGCCACATTGATAAACTTAATGAAGACCTTAAGCAGGTGAGGCTTCACCGTCAGACCTTAAGAAAAAAAAGAAAAAGCAAATCTATCCCGGCAGTGGCCCTGGTAGGTTATACTAATGCCGGCAAGTCCACCCTTTTAAATGTTTTAGCGGGCGCAGATCAGCCTATCGCGAACAGCTTATTTACCACCCTGGATCCTTTATCACGCAGCCTTACCTTAGGCAACGCAGAGATTATTGTTGTTTCTGATACAGTGGGTTTTTTGCACGATTTGCCGCACCACCTTATTGAGGCTTTTAAGGCCACCCTAGAAGAAGTTACGGAAGCGGATTTATTAATACATATTTTGGATGCCAGTCAGCCCAAGATTTACGAGTATTATAAAGCCGTAATGGAAGTTTTACGGGAACTGGAGGCGGATAAGAAACCCATTATTGTTGCGTTGAATAAAATTGACCTGGTAAATGATAATGTCTGGCTGAATAAATTATCCGGGGATTTTAAAGATACGGTTTTAATCTCGGCAAAATTCAACCAGGGGCTGGATTTATTGTTGAAGAAAATCCAGGACAGATTTGAAAACAGGATGCTTTTATTTGACGGTTTAATTGAGCACGGCCGGATGGACTTAATTGATCTCTTCTACCGGGAAGGTAAAATAGAAGAGATAGAGTATCTCCAGAAGGGGGTCAAAGTAAAGGTTCACCTGCCCAAGGACCTTTATCGTAAGTTACTTAATAATAAAAAGTTAAGTAGATAAAAAAATAGCTGTTAGATTATCTAACTTATGACGGATAAACATGTGAATGTCCACGGATTAAAGGTAATTTTGCAAAAAGAACAGGAGTAGTATTTTTTTAGTTTTTCTTTAGCACTCTTAAAAGCAGAGTGCTAATTTAAGGATTGACAAAGCAGGGGTTTATGCTAAAATTACCCTTTAGCGTTACATATAGGTAAGACAACACCAGACTAGTTAAACTAATAAGGAAAGTTTGCTATGGTAAGGACAATAGATCATCAATCCCGGCGCCGGGCGGTCTTAGCATCAACCATTGAGCATTATATTAAGGATGCTCTACCGGTAGCCTCGGAAGATATTGCCCGCAAATTCAATTTAAGCCCGGCTACTATCAGGAATATCTTTGTGGAGCTTGAGCAGAGCGGCTATATCACCCATCCTTATACCTCCGGCGGCAGGATACCTACTAATAAGGGTTACCGTTATTATGTGGATTTTCTGGTCCTAGAGATGCAGCTTATTAATAAGGAAAAAGATAGCATTATTAAAGAATACCGTAAACAGATCAGTAAGCTAGATGATGTTTTAGAGAAGACCTCAGAGATTATCTCAACTATTACCCATTATGCCGGGATTGTTTCTTTTTTAGAATGGCAGGATAAACTATTTTACCGCGGCATGAGTTTTATCTTGGAGCAGCCGGAGTTTAGGGATACAAGCCGCATGCGGCTTGTCGTAGATATGATCGAAAATAAGAAGAATCTGCTTGATATTATTAACCGTGATTTTAAAGGTAAGGTCAAGGTTTATATCGGAGAGGAACTGGGCTATCCGGAAATTAAAAATTGCTCCTTGGCGGTATCGAGTTATTCCGTTAAGAATAAGCCCTCCGGAAGGGTAGCGGTTTTGGGGCCGATGCGCATGGAATATCAGCATATTATACCTACCTTAGAATATATTTCGGATGTTTTAACCGAGGCCTTAGAGGATTTCTAAATGCCGGAAAACACTAAAGAAAATACTAACAATAAAAATAAGAAAGAACAGGCTACTAAAGATGAGGAGCCGGTTATTTTAAAGGAAGGCGAATACCTCAAACTTAAAGAGGGATTAGAGAAGTCCCAGGAATATCAGGAGAAGATCCTTAGGCTTCAGGCGGATTTTGACAATACCCGCAAACGCCTCGAAAAAGAAAAGCAGGATTTTATCCGTTTTGCCAACGAAGGCCTGATTTTAGAACTTTTAAACATATTGGATGATCTGGAGCGCACCGTGGAATCCGCCCAGGCCAAACACGAGGATGTTACGGCTTTCTTAAAAGGGGTAGAGATGATTTTAGCGCACCTCTATGAAATGCTTAAAGAGCACGGGGTTAAGCCTATCGAAGCTTTAAACAAGCCTTTCGACCCGAATTATCATGAAGCCCTGATGCAGATAGAAAATAATGATTTGCCGGAGCATACTAATGTGCAAGAATTGCAAAAAGGGTATTTATTAAATGATAGGGTGATCAGGACCGCAAAAGTAAAAGTTTCCAAGAAGATAGACCAAAAATAATATCAAAAATTTATTAAGGAGGTAGAGCGATGGCAAAGATAATCGGAATTGATTTAGGGACATCTAACTCCGCAGCTTCGGTAATGGAAGGCGGCAGGCCGGTAATTATCCCTTCTGCTGAAGGCGCAGGGGTGGCTTCCGGAAAAGCCTTTCCTTCCTATGTGGCTTTTACCAAGGACGGACAAAAATTAGTCGGTGAGCCGGCCAGGCGTCAGGCTGCGATTAATCCCGAGGGGACGATTCAGGCGGCCAAGCGCAAGATGGGCACAGACTATAAATTCAAGGTCTATGGTAAGGAATATACCCCGCAGCAGATTTCAGCTTTTATTTTACAAAAAATAAAAGCTGATTCCGAGGCCTATCTTGGGGATAAGGTGGAGGAGGCGGTTATTACCTGCCCTGCTTATTTTGACGATAACCAGAGGACTGCCACCAAAGACGCCGGAGAAATTGCGGGCTTAAAAGTTTTAAGGATTATCAACGAACCTACCGCAGCCTGTCTGGCTTATGGACTGGAAAAAGCCGGTAAAGAGTTGAAGATCCTGGTTTTTGATTTCGGCGGCGGCACTCTGGATGTTACCATTATGGAGATGTGGAAAGAGGGCGGCTTCAAGGTCATGGCCACCAGCGGCGATACACAGCTCGGCGGTACCGATATGGATAATACCCTCATTGATTATCTCGCTAACCAATTCAAGCGCGAGACCGGCATTGACTTAAAGAATGATAAGATGGCTATACAGCGCCTGCGCGAAGGAGCAGAGAAGGCCAAGGTAGAATTATCCAGCACCCTCACCACCGATATCAACCTGCCTTTTATTACCGCGGATGCTACAGGCCCAAAACATATGACCGTGTCCATTAACCGGGCTAAACTGGAAGAGCTGGTCGGTCCTATCATTGAACGTTGCCGCGGGCCGCTGGAGCAGGCACTCTCTGATGCCAAGGCTGCTTTTGATAAGGAAGGCATTAACTTCGGCGATAAGGGCGTGGATAAGATTATCATGGTGGGTGGCCCTACCCGCATGCCGATCGTGCAAAAATTCGTAGAAGATTATTTCGGTAAGAAGATTGAACGCGGGGTTGACCCGATGGAATGCGTGGCAATGGGCGCGGCGATTCAAGCTGCGATTATTAAAGGCGATGTCAAGGATGTACTATTGCTTGATGTTACTCCTTTGTCCCTCGGGATTGAAACCTTAGGCGGAGTAAATACCAAGCTCATCGAAAGAAATACCACTATTCCTACCCGTAAGAGCCAGATTTTTTCCACTGCCGCGGATAACCAGACTGCAGTGACTATCCGCGTAATTCAAGGTGAGCGTCCGCTGGCGGATGCCGAAGGCAACGTGGAATTAGGGAGGTTTGATTTAGTAGGAATCCCGGCAGCTCCGCGCGGCGTGCCGCAGGTTGAGGTTGCCTTTGATATTGACGCCAACGGTATTGTGCATGTTTCGGCTAAGGACCTTGGCACCGGCAAGGAGCAGTCTATCCGCATTACCGCACCCAAGAAACTCTCCAAGGAGGAGATTGATAAGATGGTGCGCGATGCCGAGAAGTTTGCCGGAGAAGATGCCAAGAAAAAAGAAGAAGTAGAGGTTATCAATCAGGCGGACAACCTGGTTTACGCTACCGAAAAATCGCTTAAGGATTACGGAGATAAAGTCTCTCAATCTGAACGCGCCGATATCGAATCCAGGATCAATGATTTAAAAACTGCGATTAAAGATAAGAACGTGGAGAGGGTCAAAAAAGGCACGGAGGATCTTACCAAGTCTGCCCACAAATTGGCGGAAGAAATTTACAAACAGGCAGCTGCCAAGCAGCAGGGCCAACAGAAACAGGCTGGCCCCGGAGCAGGTACTTCAGAACAGCCTCAGCAGGAGCCCCGCCAGGGTAAAGGGCCTCAGGATGAAGAGATCATCGATGCTGAATATAAGGACGAAGACGAAAACAAAAAATAAACACTGAAAATACATCAGCATCATGTCAAAATCCCTGTTTCCAAAGAGACGGGGATTTGACATTTTTAATGCGCATGACTACTAAACGCGATTATTACGAAATCTTAGGGGTTAAAAAGAGCGCTTCGCTGGATGAAGTCAGGAAGTCTTACCGGGAGTTAGCCCTGCGTTATCATCCTGACCGGGTACCTCTAGAACAGAAGAAAGAGTCAGAAGAAAAATTTAAGGAAATATCCGAGGCCTATGCCGTTCTTTCGGATTCCCAGAAACGCGCCCTCTATGACCAATACGGGCATTCCGGGATTGACCAGCGTTATGCCCAGGAGGATATTTTTAAAGGCGCAGATTTTAGCAGTGTATTTGAAGGTTTGTCGGATTTCGGGTTCGGCGGCGGGCTTTTTGATGAAATTTTCGGGGATTTGGGTTTTGATGTATTCAGGGGCACCGCCAAAAGAGGGGGGCGCACCCGGCGCGGACGGGACTTAGAGATTGCCGTAGATATAAGCCTGGAAGAGGCAGCCGTCGGTATTGAAAAAACTATTACCCTACCGCGTTATGAAACTTGCGCTGCCTGTTCCGGAAGCGGTGCAAAGCCCGGAACTAAAAAATCTACTTGTCCGCAGTGCCGGGGTTCAGGGCGTATGGTTGCTTCTAACGGATATTTTCAGGTTGCCCAGGCCTGTTCGCGCTGCGGCGGAGAGGGGTCGCTAATTAGCGCGCCCTGTCCGGATTGCCACGGCGAAGGCCGCAGCAAGGTTACCCGCCATCTTAAAGTAAAGATTCCCCGCGGCATAGACAGCGGAGCGCATTTACGTATCCGCGGCGAAGGCGAAGCGAGCAGTGCAGGCAGCGGGGACTTATATATTATAATTGAAGTGCGGTCGCATCCGGTTTTTAAGAGGCACGAAAATGATATTTTAACTGAAGTCAGTATTAGTTTAACCAAAGCGGTTTTAGGCGGTGAAATCGAAGTGCCGACACTCGCAGGCAGGGTTAAAATGAAAGTGCCTGCCGGCACCCAGAGTAATAAAATCTTCCGCCTCAAAAATAAAGGTATTGCGGACTTACACGGCGGGCCTGCCGGAGACGAGCTGGTGAGGGTAAATCTAGATATTCCTACCCGCCTTTCCTCACAACAGCGCCGGCTGATGGAAGAATTCGCCAAGCTCTCCAGAGAGGAAATAGATTAAAATGCCTACCTACGAATACGAATGTACGCATTGCGGCCACCGCTTTGAGGTTTCTCAGAAGATGTCTGATAAGTCCCTCAAGGATTGCCCGCAGTGCCAAAAGGCGCTTCGCCGCCTGATCGGCAGCGGCGCAGCCATCATTTTTAAAGGCCCAGGTTTTTATGCCACGGATTACCGTAAAAAACCCCCCGCTGATACCGCCAACAAAGATGCTCCGGTTTGCCCCAAGAAAAAAGAAGGATGTAATGCCTGCGAGCAGAAATAATTCCGCCCTAATTAAAAAATTCTTTAGATATTGGTTGCCCGTCATTGCTTATGCCGGGCTGATTTTTATTTTTTCTTCTATCCCGGGCAGAGATATCCCCAGCCTCTTTAGTTTCCAGGATCTGGTATTTCATTTTTTGGAATACCTGGTATTGGCTCTTCTGCTTAACCGCGCCTGGCATGTTTATTTCCCCGGGCACTCATTTTACCGGCGTTTCTTTTTGATATTTACTTTTGCCTTAATCTATGCGATAATCGATGAACTGCACCAGGCTTTTGTCCCCGGCCGCAACACCTCTCTCATAGATATAGGTTGTGACGGACTGGGAATAATGGTGGCGAGTATCTTTTACCGATGGCCAAAATAAAACCTTTTAAGGCTGTTATTTACAATAAAGAAAAAGTTAAAGATTTGGCCCGGGTGGTCTGCCCGCCTTATGACGTAATTTCCCCTAGTAGGCAAGAATATTTTCACCGCCTCGATCCCTATAACTTTATTCATATTATTCTTGGTAAGGATGTCCCGGGCGAGGATAAATACCGTCGTGCTGCCGCTTGCTTTAAGGAGTGGCTTGGAAAAGGCATCTTTACCGAAGACAGTTCGCCAGCGGTTTATTTTTACAGCCACCAGTACCATCTTAAGGGCGAGAAAAAAACCCGCCTGGGCTTTATCGCCTTGCTGCATCTAGGCGAGAAAAATTCCTCTACCTACGCCCACGAGAATACCCGCAGCGAAGCCAAGGAAGACCGTTTAAAATTAACCCGCAAGGTTAAAGCCAACCTTAGCCCTATCTTTGTATTGTTTTCTGACCGCAAGCGCATTATCCCCCGTCTTTATGAACAGCAGATTAAAGATAAAAAGCCCTTTATCGAGATTACGGATGACGATAAAAACGTGCATAAAATTTGGAGGATAGACGATCCCAAAACCCTGGAGGATATTCAGGCCAAGATTTCGAGCGAGAATACTTTTATTGCCGATGGCCACCATCGTTATGAAGTAGCCTGTGCTTACCGCGATGAGATAAAGAAAAAAATGGGCAGCCTGCCGGAAGATTCCAGTCTTAACTATGTGCTGACTTATTTTACCAATATTGAATCCCTCGGGCTTATCGTTTTACCGATTCATCGCCTGGTAAAGCCGGCTTCCGCTTTTAGCATGCAGGATTTTATGCAACGCCTCAAGATCAATTTTGGCGTTGAAGAAGTCAGGGATAAGACGCGCTTCTTTTTTCTCTTAGAGAAGGCCGGCCGTAGCGAACACGTTATCGGTATGTATAAGAATAGAAAATACTGGTTGGTACGCCTGAAGAACATCAAGACCCTGGATAAGAGCATCAGCGATAAATCCAAGGAATACCGCTCGCTGGACGTTTCAATACTAAATTACCTGATCCTTAAGGATATTCTCGGCATACCCTTAGAGGATAAAGAGCAGATTACTTTTAGTAATGACCCGCAGGATTTTATCTTAGAGGTTGACCGCAACGATAACTATATCGCCTTTTTTCTTAATCCGGTAAAAGTGAACCAGATTATTTCAGTGGCTCTCGCCGGAAACAAAATGCCCGCAAAATCCACTTATTTCTACCCTAAGGTTTTATCGGGGCTGGTAATTAACAAACACACCAACCACCTGGGCTCCCAGTAGATTATGGCACTCTTTGGAAAGCCAAAATATACCATCGTGCGCATCAAGAAAAAAGATATCCCCGACGGCCTCTGGACCAAATGCGAGGGCTGCTCCGAGGTGCTCTACAATAAAACCCTGGAAGAGAGCCTTAGGGTCTGCCCCAAGTGCAATTACCATTTTACCTTGACCGCCTACGAAAGGATAAATACTCTTCTAGAACCCGGAACTTTCCAGGAGTATGACCGCGATATGATTTCGGTAGATCCTTTGAATTTTGAAGGTCCCAAAACCTATAAGGATAAATTGGCCCAGGATCAGGCCGCTACCGGTTTAAAAGATGCCGCAGTAACCGGAGAGGGCCAACTCGATAATAAAAAGATCATTATCGCGGTGACGGATTCGCGTTTTATCATGGGCTCGATGGGGTCGGTGGTAGGGGAAAAGATTACCCGGGCTATTGAGGCCGCTACCAAAAATAAATTGCCGATTATTATTGTCTCAGGTTCAGGGGGCGGGGCGCGCATGTATGAGGGGATGTACAGTTTGATGCAGATGGCCAAGACTTCAGCGGCTTTGAGCTATCATCATAAAGCCGGCCTGGTGTTTATTTCAGTGCTTACTAATCCCACCATGGCAGGGGTAATGGCCTCTTTTGCGGGCTTAGGGGATGTGATTATTGCCGAGCCCAAAGCCTTGATAGGCTTTACCGGGCCAAGGGTCATTGAGCAGACTATTCGCCAGAAGCTCCCCCCGGGCTTTCAACGTTCGGAGTTTCTCTTAGAGCACGGTTTAATTGATATGGTAGTGCACCGCAGGAGCCTCAAAAGTACCTTAAGCCAGCTGCTTGACTATTTGGGTTAGGGGTGTATAATTAAAAGTCTACCTATCTTTAATCAACGTAAAGATTATTATGGCGCAGGTTAGTTTAAGTAAAATTTCCAAGAGTTATGGTGACGGCATCAAGGCCGTAGACTGCGTTAGCCTCGAGGTAGAAAATAAGGAATTTATGGTTCTAGTCGGGCCTTCGGGCTGTGGTAAGTCTACCACCCTAAGGATGATTGCGGGGTTAGAAGATATCAGCGAAGGCAAGATTTTTATCGGGGATAAATTAGTCAATGATGTTCCGGCCAAGGACCGCGACATCGCGATGGTTTTTCAGAACTACGCCCTTTATCCGCACATGACGGTTTTTGAGAATATGTCTTTTGGCCTGCGCCTGCGCCGTTACCCTAAGGCTGAAATCACCCAGCGCGTGCATGAGGCCGCGGATATCTTAGGGATAAAACACCTGCTCTACCGCCGGCCGCGCGAGCTCTCCGGTGGCGAAAGGCAGCGTGTGGCAGTAGGCAGGGCGATCGTACGCAAGCCCGTGGTATTCCTCTTCGATGAACCCTTAAGTAACCTCGATGCCAAGCTTAGGGTGCAGATGCGTACTGAGATACATAAGTTGCATATCCGCCTGCAGACTACCATTATCTATGTTACCCATGACCAGATTGAAGCTATGACTATGGGCGACAGGATCGCGGTAATGAAGGGCGGAATCCTGCAGCAGGTGGATGAGCCTATTACTATTTATGACCGCCCCAAGAATAAATTTGTCGCCGGCTTTATCGGCTCTCCCCCCATGAATTTTATGAACGGCAGGATTATCAAAAAAGACAGCCGTATCTACTTTGATGAGGGCAGGATTCGCGTTAAGCTCGTCGAAGATATGTATAGTAAGATTGCCCCTTATATCGGCAAAGAGATAGTATTCGGCATGCGCGCCGAGGATGTCTACGACAAGCTTTTTGTTTCCAACGTGCCACCGGAGAACGTGGTGAGGGCGACTTGCGAGGTAGTTGAGCCGATGGGCTCGGAAGTCTACCTTTACTTAAACACCGGCCTGAACACCTTTATCGCCCGGGTGGGGGCGCATAACAAGCCCGAGGTAAATCAGGATATGGATGTGGTCTTTGATATGAGCAAGGTGCATTTTTTTGACAAGAACACCGAAGAGACGATCGTCTAATTTTTATTAACCCTAGAGACAAATCCTGCGGACAAAAGCCATCCTTAAAAAATACTTAAGAGCAGTCGGGTATATCGCGGTTTTTCTTATTGCCTACTTCGTCCTACCGGTATTTCTAGGTGCCCACACCCACCGTTTTTCCTTAGCGCTTTTAGTATTTTTTTACCTGGTCAATATTATCCTGGGTTCCTATCTTTTCAATAAATATCTTAAAATAAAAGGCGGCCTGGATTTTAAAATCTGGGAGCTTGAGGAAAAAATAAATATCATTGCCGAAGAGAGCAGCCAGGAAACTAAAAATAAGCTTGCCTTCCAGGAGAAAATCAGGCGTTATCGCAGTCTCAGGGAAATCATCGAGAACATCAATAAGAACTTAGATTTAGAATATATCGCTAATAGCCTTACTTCCACCGCCTATTCTTTTATCGCCAAAAATAAAGGCAGCTGCATTTTCTACCTCGCCGATAAACAGGGCAAGCTCAAACTTTACAAAGTTAAAAAAGAAGATAAAAAACTTATTATCAAGGATAAAGAGGGGGATACCTTTGATGCCTGGGTAGTCAGGCATACCACGCCACTTTTTATCGAAGATATTAAAAAAGATTTTCGGTTTGACCTGGAGAAAATAGCTAGCCTTGATGCCCGGCCGATAGCGTCATTAATCAGCGCTCCTCTTATTAGTGATCATCACCTGATGGGAGTTTTAAGGCTTGATGATCAGCTGCCGGTTTGTTACACTCAGGACGACCTTCGATTCCTGACCATTATCTCTGACCTGGGTGCGGTGGCATTGGAGAACGGGGAGCTATTTCAAAAAACCAAGGACCTGGCTATTCACGACGGGCTCACCGGGCTCTACACCAAAGGCTATTTTTCAGAACGTCTTAAGGAAGAATGTAAAAGGAGTTTGAGGCAAGGATCTACTTTTACGCTTCTAATGCTGGATATTGATTATTTCAAAAACTATAATGATAAGTTCGGCCATATCGCAGGGGACCTGGTGCTTAAGACCTTGAGTATCACTATGGCGGATTACCTGAAAGAATTTAATACCATCATCAGCCGTTTTGGCGGGGAGGAATTTTGCGTGATCCTCTCGCATATGGATAAGGAAAAGGCCCGTGCCGTTGCCGATGACCTGCGCGCCAGGATTGCAAATACCACGATAGTCTTAAGGCGCCAGGAGGCCAACATTACGGTTTCGATCGGTTTGGCAAATTTTCCTACAGACGCCAAAGAAGAAACCGAACTCATCCTTAAGTCTGATAAGGCGATGTATCAAGCTAAGCAAAAGGGAAGAAACAAGGTATGTTGTATTTAGCAGTCCTTATTATACTGACAGTTATTTTCTATCTGGGCCTTAAGAAGGTGCTGGCGGCTAATCTTATTAATACCGCTGGAAATACCTACGAACAACTTAAAGGCGAACACGCCAGGCTCCTTAGCGTAAACACCAAGATAAAAGAAGAAAACTTTATTTTATATAATACCCTGGAACAAACCATCGCGCTCTATGATATCAGTAAGCAGATCTGCAAAACCCTGGAGGAAGACGCAGTTTTTAATTATTTTAAAGAAGAAATAGACAAGTACGTTGATATCGCAAGCTGCAAGTTTATTAAGGGCAATATTGATACTTCCCAATACCATGACCAGGCCATCCTTAATCTTGAAATAGATAAAAATCTTATCGGGCATTTAATCACCGGCGGTATTAAACCCAACGAGCTGGAGAAATTCCAAATCCTGGCTCAACAGTTTCTGCTCGGCATTAAAAGGGCAATACTCTATAATCAGGTGCAGGAATTATCCGTCACCGATACCTTGACAGGCGCTTTTAGCCGGCGGCATTACCTGGAGAGGTTCGGCGAGGAATTGGAACGCTCCAATAAATTCAAGTATCAATTCTCCTGTTTGATGATTGATATTGACCACTTCAAGGATTACAATGATCGTTACGGCCACCTGGTAGGAGATGCCGTACTTAAAGAAGTATCCGGGCGCATCAAAGAAAGTATCCGTCAGATTGATTTAATGGGCCGTTACGGCGGAGAGGAATTTTCTATTGTGCTTACCGAGACCGGCAAGGATGACGCTAGATATGTCGCCGAACGTATCCGCAGGGCCATCGAAGAAAACTGTATTAAAGTCTACGATGAAGATTTAAAAGTTACCATCAGCATCGGTATTTCAGGTTTTCCTGCCGACGGCCAGGATACACGCTATCTGATTGAAAAAGCTGACCAGGCACTTTATAAAGCTAAAGAGTCAGGCAGGAACAGGGTTTGCGTTTCTTAAATATATTGAAATCAAGGCGATTTTAATATAAAATACAACAAAATGGCTAAGAGATTTATTATCGCGATAGACTTAGGCGGAACTAACTTGCGGATTGCTCTGCTGAACTTGAACTACCGCATTATAGCCAGGGAATCTTTTAATACCCGCCAGTTTCTTAAAAGAGATAAGCTGATAAAGGCAATTATAAATTCAGTAAATAAAATTCAAGAGAACCGCAAGTTAAGCAAGAGCGATATATTAGGGGTAGGTTTAGGGCTACCCGGTTCAGTCGATATTAATAAGGGCATCGTTCATTCTCTTACTAATATTGCGGGCTGGCAGGATGTCCGGCTTGGCAGTATCCTCAAGCGGAAATTGAGGCTTCCGGTATTTATGGATAATGACGCTAACCTGATGTGCCTGGCAGAATCTCGCTTGGGAGCCGCCAGGGGAGGGCGTTTTGCGGTCTGCCTGACCTTGGGCACCGGAGTGGGCGGGGGGATAATTATTGACGGCAGGCTCTACCGTGGCGCTCGTAACGCTACCGCAGAGATAGGCCATATGCCGGTTAATGAAGACGGACCGGCGTGTAATTGCGGAGGCAAGGGTTGCCTTGAGGCTTATATCGGAAGCAATAGAATTCAAGCGCAAGCCAAAAAAATATTCGGCCGTAGCATCTCTTTGGAAGAAGTAAGCAGATTAGCGGCATCGGGTAATAAAAAAGCGGCCGGGCTTTGGTCTGCGGCGGGGGAACACCTCGGGATTGCTTTGGTAGGGGTAGTAAATTTACTTAATCCTGATATCGTGGTTATCGGCGGAGGAGTAGCGAATGCCGGAAAGGCCTTATTTGATAAGGTCAAAGAAGTGATTCAAAGGCGCGCGATGAAGGTACAGGCTAAGTCCGTTAAAATTTTTAAAGCCAAGTTAGGAAATGACGCCGGCTTAATAGGTGCTGCAGTGATGGTGGGGGACGGAGCAAGGCGATGAAAATATTTATTGATACCGCCAATATTAAAGAAATTAAGGAAGCATCCGGGCTCGGGGTAATTGACGGGGTAACTACCAACCCTAGCCTGGTAGCCAAAGAAAACCGGCCAAGCCCGGAGCTCCTAAAGGAAATCTGCGCTATTGTCAAAGGCCCGGTGAGTGCTGAGGTGATCAGTTTGGATAGCGAAGGCATGATTAAGGAAGCCCGGGAGCTAGCCCAACTTGCAAAAAATATCGTAATCAAAATTCCTATTACTAAAGAAGGGTTAAAGGCGGTTAAGGTTTTATCCGGAGAGGGCATTAAAATTAATGCTACACTTTGTTTTTCTCTGCCGCAGGCTTTGTTGGTAGCCAAGGCCGGGGCAACTTATGTTTCGCCTTTTGTGGGCAGGCTGGATGATATCGGCTCAGTGGGCATGGATTTAATCCGGGAAATTAAACAGGTCTATAGCAATTATAATTTTAAGACCGAAATTATCGTAGCTTCAGTGCGCAACCCTCTGCATGTGATAGATGCAGCCAAGTGTGGCGCGGATATTGCTACCGTTCCATTTACAGTCATTGAGCAACTATTGAAGCACCCCTTAACTGATATCGGCATCAGCCGTTTTTTAGAGGATTATAAGAAAATTCCCCAAAAATAAATGAAGATAGCCGCCGTTATTATTATAGCGTTATTGATATTTTTCCCCACGGCCTGGATTGCTGCCGAAGGAGAGCCTCAGGAGCCGGTAGTGGTAAACGGCGATGTGGTAGAGTATTCTGCGGAGAACAAAAATGTTACCGCAACCGGAAATGTCTCAGTAGCATACAAGGGTACTAAATTAACCTGCGATGAACTTATCGTCAATACCGAAACCCGGGATGGCGCAGTTAAGGGAAACTTGAGAATTCAAGATACCAGAGGAGTAATCGAAGGCGATAAAGCCAGTTATAATTTTCAGAATAAGTCCGGCTTAATAGATAATGCGGTTTTTCGTTCTGATCCATATTTCGGCAGGGCAGAGCGCGTCAAAAAAGTAAATGACAGGGAGTTTATTGCCTACCACGGTTATATTTCCACCTGCAGCCTGGACAATCCCCATTACCGCATTAAGTCCCGCAGGATAAATTTCTTTGCGCAGGACAAGGTTCAGACTCAGGATGATACAGTGTATTTCGGCAGGGTTCCGGCGATGTATATCCCGCAGTTTAACCAGAGCCTGAAAGACCCCGCAATGCATGTGCAGCTTAATCCCGGGCAAAAAAAAGAGTGGGGCCCGTATATGCTTTCGGCCTGGCGCTACAACCTTGCCGATAATCTCGGAGGCAGGATTTATTTTGACTATCGCGATAAGCTGGGGATTTCCGAGGGCTTTGGCTTGAATTATTCCACCCAGGATCTTGGTAAAGGCGATTTAAAATATTATTACACCCACGAAAACGACCAGAACCGCAAGGTAGTCAATAGCTCCAATTATAAGTTCCAAAGGTATTTCCTGCGTTGGCGCCATCAATGGGAAATAGACAACCGCACCAGCCTGACCGCGGAATATAATAAGGTTGCCGATTCCAAGAGAAGGGAGCTTGGCACCAGCTATAATTTTTTAAGGGAGTATTTTTACCAGGAATACGAAAAAGACGCCCAGCCTTTATCTTATGCTTTATTGCACCGTTCTTTCGGTTATTCCAGCCTTGATATTATGATGCAGGGGCGCACGAACAGCTGGTATACCCAGGAGGAGAAGCTTCCGCAGATCAAATACAGCATGCCCAGCCTCCAATTGGGAGATTCGCCGTTCTACCTGGATGATAGCAGCTCTTACGTTAACTATAGCTACAAATATGACAAATATACCACACCCACAGACGACTATAACTATAATCAATTCAATACCTCCAACAGGCTATCACTGCCGGCGAGGGTCTCTATTTTTAATTTAACGCCTTTTGTTTTAGCGCAGCAGATTTATACCGATAAGAGCACTTACGGCGCGACCTTACAGGCGATATTCTCAGGCGGGGCGGATATCGCTACCAAATTTTACCGTATCTTTGACCTTAAGACTAATTTTCTCAAACTTGACATTAACGGCCTAAGGCATATCTTTACCCCGGCGGTGAATTATACCTATTCCAACACCTCTACTATGCCGGCCGGAAAAGCCCGCTTCGGCGGAGGGGCATCTATCGGAAATTCTGCCGTGACATTAGTATTGACTAACAGGTTGCAAACCAAGCGCAATGGCGCTACGGTAAACCTGGCGGAGTTTAAAATCAATACCAGCTATAACATTAAGCCCAAGACTGCTACTGGAAAGACCGGCAGCAGCCTGCAGGATATCATATTTGATTTGGATCTATGGCCTTATTCCTGGATGACTATTGTTGCTGACGCTACTTACACCCATTCGGGCTTACGCGATAGCGCTAATTATAATACTTTTTCTAATGCCAATATTGATGTTAATTTTAATCTTGCCAAGGAGCGCTCCATTGGTTTTGGCCAGCGTTACCAGAAGGATGGAGGCAATGAGTTTACCTTCAATAGTAATTGGCGTATAAACCCCAAATGGAAATTCAGGGTTTATGAACGTTATCAGTTTGCTGATCTTTCCGGATATCCCAATGGCTTGAGGGAACAGGAATATTCTTTTGTCCGTGACCTGCACTGCTGGACCATGGAGCTTGCCTATAATATTGAAAAAACTAAAGGCAATACTATTTGGGTCGTATTCAGGATGAAGGCCTTCCCGGAAAACGAATTTGGCTTTGATCAGACTTACAATGCGCCTAGTCCCGGCTCGCAAAATAATCCCTAAAGAATAATTCATAAGGAGAGGTTATGAATATCGCAATTATCGGTTCAGGATATGTCGGCTTGGTAACCGGGGCTTGTTTTGCGGAATTAGGAAACCGGGTTATCTGCGCGGACAATGATACTAAAAAAATCGCCCGAATAAAAAAAGGAATTATACCCATTTATGAGCCGGGCCTGGAAGAACTTATCAACAAGAATACGGCCAAGAAAAGGCTGAAGTTTACCTCCAGTATTAAGGAGGCAGTCATAAATTCCGAGGTGATTTTTATTGCGGTAGGGACACCTTCCCTGGAAAACGGCGAGGCGGACTTAACCGGCATTGAAAACGTGGCGCGTAATATTGCCGTTAATATAAATGGCTACCGCTTAATCGTGGAGAAATCCACGGTTCCGGTTGAGACCGGGCACTGGGTGAAACATACTATTGAAACTTATATTAAGCGCAAGATAAAATTTGACGTGGCCTCTAACCCCGAATTCTTAAAAGAAGGCTCGGCGATCAATGACTTTATGCATCCGGACCGTATTGTTATAGGAGTGGAGTCTAAGAAGGCCCAAAACATACTTACTGGACTTTATGAACCTCTAAACGCTCCGTTAGTAGTTACCGATATCAAGTCCGCGGAATTAATCAAGCACGCCTCAAATTCTTTTCTGGCAACCAAGATTTCTTTTATCAACGCGGTGGCGCGTATCTGCGATAAGGTCGGGGCGGATATCAAAGAGGTGGCGTTGGGCCTGGGGTTGGATAAAAGGATCGGTCCGGCTTTCTTAAACGCCGGGGTAGGCTACGGCGGCTCCTGTTTTCCTAAAGACTTAGACGCCTTTATTGATATTGCCGGAAAATTAGGTTATGATTTTCAGCTTTTAAAGTCGGTGCGTAAAATTAACATTGAGCAGGTGCGTTTTTTTCTCGCGAAGATCAAAGAGGCTCTCTGGGTTATTAAGGATAAAAATATCGCGGTTTTAGGTTTGTCTTTTAAGCCTAATACCGACGATATCCGTAATGCCCCGGCGATAGAAATTATCCGGGCCCTGAAGGAAGAGGGGGCCAAGATCAGGGTTTATGACCCTTCAGCGATGAAGAAAGCCCGCGAAGTATTGGGAACCGGCCGTATGGTTTTTTGTAAAGACTCCTACGACGCCGTCCGTCAGGCGGATTGCCTTTTAATTGCTACGGAGTGGGATGAATTTAAGGAGCTGGATTTCGGCAGGATCAAAAAGCTGATGCACCGTCCGCTGGTTATCGACGGCCGCAATATCTATGAACCCCGCCATATGCAGGAATTAGGTTTTAATTATATCGGCGTGGGCAGGAAAGGGAGTTTTAAAAGGCAGGGTTAAGTATGAATATTCCTCTAGGGGTGTTTCAATCCCGGATAAAAAATAAAAAGGCGGTAATCGCGGTGGTAGGTTTAGGATATGTCGGCCTGCCCCTGGCAATGGAATTTGCTAAAAAGGGTTTTCGGGTTTTAGGGATAGAAAAAGATAAAGACAGGCTCAGGCGCCTTAAAAATAGAGAGTCCTATATCAGCGATGTGAAGCATAAAGATTTAAAAAAGGCCCTGGCTTCGGGTAACTTTAAGCCTAGCGGAGAATTCAACGCCCTAAAAGAAGCGCAAGTTATTATTATTTGCGTGCCGACGCCCTTAAAACGTAAGCACCATCCCGACATCTCCTATATTAAAGAAGCGGTGAAGGGTATATCCGGCCATATCCAAAAGGGGAGCCTGGTGATTTTAGAGAGCACCACCTATCCGGGCACCACCGAAGAGATAATCCTGCCGTTATTAGAAAAGGGCGGCTTAAAGCACAACAGGGATTTTTACTTAAGTTTTTCTCCGGAGAGGATCGATCCCGGAAATAAATCTTATCCGGTGCACAAAATTCCTAAGATCGTAGGCGGAATAAGTAGGGAGGCTACCAGCCTGGCGGTTACGCTTTACCGCAGTATTATCCGGGAAGTGGTACCGGTATCAAGCGCGCGCACTGCCGAGGCAGTAAAGTTATTAGAGAACACCTACAGGTTGATAAATATCGCCCTGATTGATGAAATGGCGATGATGGCGCATAAAATGGGGATTGATATCTGGGAAGTGATAAGGGGGGCTGGCACTAAACCTTTCGGTTTCATGCCTTTTTATCCCGGGCCCGGGGTAGGCGGGCACTGCATCCCAAAAGACCCGCTCTATCTTTATTGGAAAGCCAAGCGTTTCGGATTCCGCTCGCGCTTTATTAAGCTCGCCTCTAATATTATTTCTTCTATGCCGCAGTATATTACAGAACGAGTTCTGCATTTGCTTAAGGCTAAGCCTGTCAGTAAGGCTAAAATACTAGTCATCGGTGTTACCTATAAAAAAGATATCAAGGATCTAAGGCAGTCCCCGGCGCTGGACATTATTGAGACTTTTCATAAAAAAGGCCTGGCGGTTTCTTATTATGACCCATTGATTCCTTATTTAAATATTAACGGTATCCATCTTAACAGCATCAAGCCAAGCAGCGTTAATCTGAAACGTTTTGACTGCGTGATTATCGCTACGGACCATACTTGCCTGGACTATAGTTTTGTCTTAAAGAATGCGCGGCTTATTTTTGACACCCGCAATGCCTACAAGCATATCCATAGCCCTAAGGTAGTGAAATTATGAAAAAATTCCTGGTTACCGGCGGGGCAGGCTTTATCGGCTCGCATATTGTGGAATCATTAGTAAAAAAGGGCCATAGGGTGCGGGTGCTGGATAATTTTTCCAGCGGTAAAATAAAGAATATCCGTCCGGTGCTCGGTGATATAGAGTTAATAAAAGGCGATATCCGTTCTTTGGCAATCTGTAAAAAGGCCGCCAAGGGCATGGATTTTGTTTTGCATCAGGCTGCTTTAAGAAGTGTCCCGAAGTCCCTGCTTTATCCTGCAGATTATAATGAGGTTAATATTCAGGGCACGCTTAACATGCTGGAAGCCTCCCTAGAAAACAAAGTGAAGTCTTTTGTTTTTGCGTCTTCCAGTTCAATTTACGGCGATGTTAAGGATTTTCCGGAAAAAGAGAATTTTGTGCCCGCACCTATTTCGCCTTACGCCCTCACTAAGCTCGCCGGGGAATACTACTGCCGGATGTTCAGCCATCATTACGGCCTGCCGACGGTGTCGCTGCGTTACTTTAACGTCTTCGGCCCCCGCCAGGCGCCGGATGATGAATATGCCGCAGTAATCCCCAAGTTTATTACCTCTATGTTAAAAAAGAAGTCCCCGCCGGTATTCGGCACCGGAAAGCAATCGCGGGATTTTACTTATATCGCCAATGTGGTAGAGGCGAACATCCGCGCCTCCCAGAAGCTTAACTTTAAGGGGGAAGTTTTTAATATTGCCGGCGGAGAAGATTACAGTATTCAGGAATTAGTGCAGCTGCTTAATAAGATATTAGGCACTGCCATAGCCCCGCGATTATTAAGCCCGCGGCCGGGGGATGTCTTTAAGACCCGCGCGGATTTAAATAAAACTAAGAGGCTATTGGGGTTTAGCCCTAAGGTAGATTTTGTGCAGGGCTTAAAATTTACAGTGGAGTATTTTAAAAATGCCTAAAAAAATTGCGGTTGTTACCGGCGGAGCGGGGTTTGTGGGTTCGCATCTTTGCGACCGCCTTATTGCCGGGGGTTTTAAGGTTATCTGCGTCGATAATCTTAAAACCGGTAATTTAAATAATATTAAGCACCTGTTAAAAGATAGGGATTTCCGTTACCTCAGGCATGACGTTTCCAGGAATATTTCTATTCCGGGGAAGGTAGATTACGTGCTGCATTTTGCTTCTTGCGCTTCGCCCATAGATTATTTGCAATATCCTATTCCTACCTTAAAGGCCGGATCTTTGGGCACGCATAATACGCTGGGCTTGGCTAAAAAGAAGGGGGCAGCCTTTATGCTTGCCTCTACCTCAGAGGTCTACGGCGACCCGTTAGTCCATCCTCAGGTGGAAGAATACTGGGGAAATGTTAATCCTATCGGAGTGCGGGGGTGCTATGATGAATCCAAGCGTTTTGCCGAGGCCATTACTATGGCTTACCGGCGTTTTCATAAGATGGATACCCGCATTGTCAGAATTTTTAATACCTACGGCCCGCGTATGAGGATGAATGACGGCCGGGTAGTGCCGAATTTTATTTGCCAGGCCTTAAATAATAGGCCTTTGACGGTTTACGGTAATGGTAAACAAACGCGGTCTTTTTGCTACATCGACGATCTCATTGAAGGTATTTATCGTCTGATGAAAGCCCGTTTTAACGCCCCGCTGAATTTGGGCAACCCCGCAGAGTTCACCATTATGGAGTTAGCGCGTTTAGTTTTAAAGATCAGCCAAAGCAAGAGCCGGATTATCTTTAAGAAGTTACCACAGGATGACCCCCGTCAGAGAAGGCCGGACATCTCCAAGGCCAGGCGTATTCTAAAATGGCAGCCCCGCGTGCCTTTAAAAGAGGGATTGGCAAAAACCATCCCCTACTTTAACCCGTGATGAGAGACGCTTTCCTCGCTGAAGCGGAAAGTGTCTTGCGCTTACACTAAAGACACTTTCCCGATTGGATAGGAAAGTGTCTCTAAAGTAAAGTTCTTGACAAGAGACGGGTGCTTAAGCTAAAATAATTAACCATATCAAGGAGGAACTTATAAATATGAGAAGGGGTTTTACGCTTGTAGAAATTATGATTGTAGTGGCGATTATCGCGCTTTTGGCCGCTATCGCCATCCCGCAGATCTTGCGCGCCAGGCTGGTGCAGAATGAAGCTGCAGCCCAGTCTACCCTGCGCACCATTGCCACCGCCTTGGAGAATTATGCTGCTTCTAATAAAGGCCAGTACCCCAGAGATATCGATTCTCAACTATTAGGGGCTACTCCCAAATACTTAGATAAAAATTATTTTACTGAATATAATATCAATAAACCTTTTCAAGGCTATTTTTATGCCATTATAAATATTACCGCCGCCGGTTACAATATTGTTTCACGGCCGCAGGTCTGTTCTGTAGCAGGCACCCCCGGTACCGGCAGCAAGAGTTATACCATAACTACAGGCGGGGTACTATCGACGGATACTATTTGCACAGACACAACGCCTTAAAAATAAAACCAAACGCGCTTTAGCGGATTTAGGCAGGGCGAAGGAATATCTGGCTTCGCCCTATTTTTTTATGGACGCAGACTATCGTATGAAATTTATTTTTACTAAAAAGGGACAGATGCGCTATATATCGCATCTGGACCTGATGCGGCTTTTAGTGCGGGCGATGCGGCGGGCCGATTTGCCGCTTAAGATCGGCGCGGGCTTTAACCCCCGCCCGAAACTGAGCAGTAAACGCGCATTAAAATTGGGCCTGGAGAGTGAAAACGAAGAGGCCGCCATAACTTTACGGGAGCCGCTTCGCCCCGAAGATTTCAAAAAAATCCTGCAAAAGCAGCTGCCGGATGGTATAATCATTAAAGAGGCCGGGTTACTTTAGCGGCCGATAAAAAGGAAAATAAGATGCCAAAAGAGATTTTAGTGAATATTGAGTCCCGCGAGAAACGGGTAGCAGTTTTAAATAACGGCCGTTTAGAGGAATTCTACATTGAGCGGCCTACGGATAAGACTATTGTCGGAAATATCTATAAAGGTAAAATTGAGGCAGTATTGACTTCTATTAACGGAGCATTTGTAGATATCGGGCTGGTTAAAAAAGGTTTTCTGTATTTATCTGAAATTGAATCCGCTTTTGAAGGCCTGGAGACTGAAAAGGTAGCTGTCAAGCCTAAGGAAGTAAAAAAAGGCCAGGAGATATTGGTGCAGGTAGTGAAAGAATCCTTCGGAACTAAGGGCCCGCGGCTTTCCTGCCATATCGGCATCCCCGGAAGGTATTTAGTATTGATGCCTCAGGACGCCCACCTTGGGATTTCCCGGCGGATAGAGGACGATGGAGAGAGAAAACGCCTGCGCCAGGCGCTTAACGAAGCCAAGCTGCCGCCAGAGCTGGGTTTTATCGTGCGCACTGCCGCCTGCGGCAGGTCCAAACAGGAATTACAGCGCGATGCCTTCTTCCTTTTAAAACTCTGGAAGAGGTTGGAGAAGAGCGCCAAAATCAAGTCTGCCCCCAGCGCAATATATGAAGAATACGATTTAACCCTGCGCGCCATCCGCGATTCTTTTACCGAGGACGTCAATAAGCTTATCATTGATTCCAAGCCCGAGTATTATCGCGTCAAGCATTTCATGAAGACTTTCTTAAGCTACCTCTCTAACAAGGTGGAACTATACCGCGGCCAGGATCTTTTCGGTGAAAAAGATGCCGAGAGCCAGATTAATAAAATATTTGAGACTAAGGTTTACTTGAAGTCCAAGGCCTATATCGTGATTGAGCCTACCGAAGGGCTGGTGGTGATTGATGTCAACAGCGGTGGATTCAGGAAGAATATTCGTCAGGAAGAAGCTGCTTTTAAGGTTAACTGCGAAGTGGCGGTAGAGATCGCGCATCAGATTATGCTGCGCGATCTTGGCGGTATCATCGTGATTGACTTCATTGATATGGAAAGGGAGGGGCACCGCCGGGAAGTACTGAATGTCCTGGAAAAAGCCCTCAGCAATGACCGCGCCAAATATGATATTGCCGGAATTTCTAAATTCGGGGTAGTGGAAATGACCCGCGAGCGCATTCACAATACCGTGCACGCGCTCTCTTATCAGAACTGCCCTTATTGCCAGGGTCGGGGCAAGGTCAAGTCTCCGCTTACCATGTCAATATACGCCTTAAAGGAACTGAAGAGGTATTTAGTTAAGAATCCCGCGGCCAAAGAAATTAATTTTTATCTGAATCCGGTAGTAGTAGATGAGATTTTAAAGGATAAATCTAATCTCAGGCAGCTGGAACAGCGCTTCAGGCTCAAAATCAACCTTGTCTCCAATCCTACCCTGCACATCGAAGACCTCAAAATCTCCTAAGAGGGGCAAAAATACTTGATTTTATAGCTATTTAGCTTATAATATAAGCTCTGTGTCAGTAAGGGCGGGGGTGTCTTTACCCCTAAAACGTTGTCAAGCAAAGGAGCAGCGCAAATGTATGCAATAATTGAAGTTGGAGGAAGGCAGTATCAGGTTCAAAAAGGTGATGTCATTGAGGTAGAGAAATTAGAGGCTAAGGATGGCCACGAGATCCAGGTGCATAATATCCTTTTAGTTTCCAAGGATAAAAAAATTGAAGTGGGCCAGCCTTATTTAAAAGAAGCCAAGGTTATTGTTAAGGTCCTGGGTCAAACCAAGGCCGAGAAGCTGGTTTCTTTTAAATACCGCCGCCGGAAAGCTTCGCACTGGAAAAAAGGCCACCGCCAAAAGTTGACGCGCCTTGAGGTCAAGGAAATCGAGTTAGCGGATTAAGATGTTCATTGATAATGTTAAGATTTTCGTTAAGGCCGGCAGCGGCGGCAAGGGCTGTCAGAGTTATTACAGCGATAGGTATACCCGGGGCAACAAGGTGCCTACCGGCGGGGACGGAGGCAGAGGCGCGGATATTATCGTGTGCGCTGACCGCAATATTTCCACCCTCTTAGATTTTCAGTATAACCGGCATTTTAAGGGAGCGCACGGCGGCCACGGCTCAGGCAAAAATAAAAAGGGTAAAGATTCTCCGGCCATTATCATTAAGGTTCCCTGCGGCACAGTGATTAAGGATGCCCGCACTAACTGCCTGTTGCGCGATTTATCAAGCGAAGGGCAGGAGGTTATAGTCGCCAAAGGCGGCAGGGGCGGCTTAGGCAATCAGCATCACCGCCCGGTAACCGAAGCCCAGGCCGGGGAAGAAAAAGAGTTAATCTTAGACCTCAAGGTGATTGCCGACGTGGGAGTAATAGGTTTTCCTAACGTCGGAAAATCAACTTTGGTTTCGGCGGTTTCTAACGCGCACCCTAAGGTAGCGCCGTATCCTTTTACCACCAAGTTTCCATTTTTAGGAGTGGTAAAATTCGAGGATAAGCATTTTGTAATTGCTGATATCCCGGGTTTAATTGAAGGCTCTGCCGAAGGTCGGGGCCTAGGGGATAAATTCTTAAGGCATATTGAGCGCACCAGGATTCTGGTGCATATGATTGATATGGGGGCCTTTGAAGGCCGCGACCCCTTGCGTGATTACGAAATTATTAATAATGAATTAAAAAAATACAGCAGCGCCGTTGTCAAGAAACCGCGTATCCTGGTAGCTAATAAAATGGATTTGGAAGGCGCCAGTAAAAACCTGGAAAAATTTAAGAGCGCAGTTAAAGCTAAAATTTATCCCATCTCAGCGCTGGAAAAAAAAGGCCTGGAGGAATTAATTGAAGTCATTGCAAAAAAAACATAAGAGGATTGTGGTAAAACTCGGCAGTAGCCTCTTCTATTCTGGCAGGGGCAATTTTGATTTGAATATTGCCCGCCAGATTACCGGCGAGGTAAGCGCCCTGGTTAAAGAAGGCCGGGAAGTAGTGATTGTTTCTTCCGGAGCTATAGCCCTTGGGATGCAGCTTTTGGGCTTGGAGTCCCGGCCCAGGGAATTATCAATCTTGCAGGCAGCCGCAGCTGTAGGCCAGAATGAGCTGATGGATATTTATCGCGAGCTGTTTAAAGATAAATCTTTAAACTGCGGACAGGTATTGCTGACCTGGGAGGATTTTGACGGCCGCCGGCGTTACCTTAATGCTAAAAATACTTTGTTATCCTTGTTAAAACTTGGAGTCATTCCGATTATTAACGAGAACGATACTGTTTCCACCGATGAAATTAAATTCGGCGACAATGATCGTTTGTCGGCTTTAGTGGCAACTTTAATTTCCGCGGATCTTTTGCTCATTCTCACAGATGTAGAAGGGCTTTTAGCTAAAGATAGAAAGACGCTCGTTAAACTGGTAAATGAAATTACCCCGGAAATTAAGGCCTTAGCTTCTACCACCGATAAAAAGGCCTGCGTAGGAGGCATGGTTACTAAATTAGATGCCGCTAAAATCGCGTTGGGCTCCGGCATTCCCTGCGTGATTGCTAACGGCAGGGTAAAGGGCGTGATTTCAGCCAATGTTAAAGAGCCGGGCAGCTTCGGGACGGTGTTTGCCCCGAAGAAGAGCCAACTGGCAGCTAAAAAGCGCTGGATTGCCTTTGGCAGCAAGCCCAAGGGTAAAATTATGGTTGATGATGGAGCCAGAAACGCCCTGCTTGGCCGTAAAAGCCTTCTGGCAGTCGGAATCGCCGGGTTAAGCGGTGATTTTGAATGCGGCGATATCGTCAGCATCGCGGATAAGGCTCATGCTGAATTCGCCCGCGGTAAAACTAATTTTTCCAGCAAACAGTTAGAAAAACTAAAGGGGCAGCGCCTGGATAAAGAGGTTATTCACTGTGATAATATCGTGGTGGTAAATTAAAATGGAGCTCAAAAGAGAGATTACTAAAATAGCGCAAACTGCCCAAGAGGCTTCGTGTTTCTTAGCCGGGCTTGATTCGTCGCAGAAGAACCGCCTCTTGCGCGCAATGGCCGCCAGCCTGATAAAAAATAAGGGGGCCATCCTTAAGGCGAATAAAAAAGATATTACTGCTGTCAGGCGCGCGGGTTTAGCCCGGGCTTTTATCGAGCGCCTTGCCCTGGATAATAAAAAAATCCGGGAGATGGCGGATTCTATGCTGGCAGTAGCCGGCCTGAAGGACTCAGTAGGCGAGGTGATTAAAGAATGGAAGAGGCCCAATGGCCTGCGTATCCGCAAGGTCCGGGTGCCGATTGGGGTGATTGCTATTATTTATGAATCCCGGCCGAATGTTACCGCGGATTGCATCGGGTTGTGTTTTAAGTCCGGCAATGCCGTAATTTTAAAGGGCGGCAGCGAGGCCCTGAATTCTAATCTGGCTATCTACCATATTCTTAAGGCAGTGCTGGTAAAACACAAGATTCCCGAAGGCGCGATTAACCTGATCGCTACCCGGGATAGAGAAGCAGTGAGAGACCTCTTACAATTAAACCAATATATTGACCTGGTGATGCCGCGCGGCGGCGAAGGCCTGATTAAGAATGTGGTGCGGGTTTCGCGCATCCCGGTAATCAAGCATTATAAAGGCATCTGCCATGTTTATGTAGATGGCTGTGCGGACTTGGATATGGCAGATAGAATTTGTTTTAACGCCAAGGTGCAGCGGCCGGGAGTCTGTAATGCCATGGAGAGCTTGCTGGTGCATCGGGATGTAGCGGTGCGGTTTTTACCCGGGATGCTTAAAAGTTTGCGTGCTGCCGGGGTAGAAATTCGCGGTTGTTCGCTTACCCAAAAGATTGTTAAGGGCATCCGGCGCGCCACAGAAAAGGATTACCATACCGAATATCTGGATTTAATTCTTTCGGTCAAAGTGGTAGATAACCTCCGGCAGGCAATCGAGCACATCAATCATTACGGCTCGCACCACTCCGACAGCATTATTACCGGTAATCTTCGCCACGCCCAGGAATTTTTAAATAAGGTGGATTCCGCCTGTGTTTATGTTAATGCCTCTACGCGTTTTACCGATGGTTATCAATTCGGGATGGGTGCTGAAATCGGCATTTCTACCGATAAGCTGCATGCCCGCGGCCCGATGGCGCTGGAGGAATTAACCACTTACAAATATCAGGTTTTTGGCAGCGGACAAATCAGGCCATGAAAATAGGAATATTGGGGGGAACCTTTAACCCCATCCATATAGGGCATCTGATTTTAGCGGAGGAAGCCCGGGAGAAATTAAAACTGGATAGGATTATCCTGGTTCCGGCCTATCTTCCGCCGCACAAGGGTAACAGCGATATTGCCCCCGCTAGTGAGCGCTATAAAATGGTCAAATTGGCCATTAAGGGCAACCGTTCTTTTAAGGCCAGCGATATGGAAATAAAAAGAGAGGGGCTTTCTTACACCATTGATACCATTAAAGAGTTCAAGAAGAGCCATCCGGCAGATGAGCTGTATTTTATTATCGGCTCCGACCTCCTGAATTATCTCAATGAATGGAAGGACTTGGGCGAGGTAATTAAAATAGCGAAATTCATTGTGGCTACCCGTCCGGGTTATCCTTTAGAAAAGATTCCGCCTTATATCGCTACTCTGCCTACGAGGGCGGTGGATATTTCGGCTTTTGAGGTGCGCCAGGCAATTAAAGAAGGCCGTTCTTTCCGTTACCTGGTGCCGGAAGCGGTTTATCAGTATATTAATAAAAAGAGGCTCTATCAATGAAGATTAAAATTGCCCCATCAATATTATCCGCGGATTTTGGCTGTTTAGCCCAGGAGATTAAGAAAGTAGAGCGCTCGGGAGCCGATATGCTGCATATTGATGTGATGGACGGGCATTTTGTCCCCAATATCACTATCGGGCCGGTGGTAATAAAAGATATCCGGCGCTCAACCAGTCTAATTTTAGATACCCACCTCATGATTGAAAATCCCGAAAAGTATATTGATGCTTTTATCGCTGCCGGAAGCGATATGATTACTTTACACATTGAAACCATTTCTTTGGCCAAGATTAAAGCCTGGTCTGGGCGCTTAAAGAAACGCGGTATAAAGCTGGGGATTTCTTTAAATCCCGCCACACCATTCGCCAGGATTAAAGATGTCTTAGCTTTTGTGGATTTTGTGCTGGTGATGTCGGTAAACCCTGGATTCGGGGGCCAGAAGTTTATACCGCAGGTTTTGCCTAAGATTGCCCAGCTGCGCGTGGCCTTTAAGGGTGATATCGTCGTGGACGGCGGCATCAGCGAGATAACCGCCAAAAAAGTAATCAAGGCAGGAGCGAATGTTTTAGCCGCAGGCTCGTATATTTTTAAATCTAAAAATTACCGGGAGGCAATAAGGAGATTAAGATGTCCAAGGTAACAAGAGAGATTAAATTCGGCACTGACGGCTGGCGGGGCATTATCAGCGATAATTTTACCTTCCGCAATGTCAGGCGGGTCGCCCAGGCCATCGCCGATTATTATAATAGCCGGGCAAAAGGCAGAAAAGCAAGAATCGCGGTGGGCTATGATACCCGCTTTTTATCCGATAAATACGCTAAGATAGTAAGCGAAGTTTTAGCGGATAACGGCATTGATATTATTCTTTCAGATCAGCCCGTCCCTACTCCGATGTTGAGCTTTGCGGTGAAGAGAAAGAGAATGGCTGCCGGGGTGATGATTACTGCCAGCCATAACCCTGCCGCTTATAACGGCATCAAGATTAAGACTGCTTCCGGGGGTGCAGCGGGAGTGGAAGTAACCAATGTAGTAGAAAATAACGCTAATCGTATCACCAGGATTAAAAAATCTAAATCTCCCGGAAAAATCAGTATCCAGGATATAAGTAATGACTACGTTAAGTTTCTGCGTTCTTATATTGAGTTGGCGAAAATCAAAAAAGCAAAATACCGGGTTTTAGTTGACGTGATGCACGGCAGCGGCAACGGCTTTATTGCCCGGGTTTTAGCAGGCACCAGTGTAAAACTGGAATTTAACCGCCGCGAAATCAATCCTTCTTTCGGGGGGCTGCGCCCGGAGCCGGTAGTAGAAAATTTAGGAGTTTCTATTACCCGGATGAAGAAAGAAAAATTTGATATCTGTTTAGTCTTAGATGGCGACGCCGACCGCATTGCCGCGATTGCCCCGGGAGGAGAATTCATCTCTCCGCAGAAGATCCTGGCGCTTTTGGCGCTGCACCTTTATCAGGACCGTAAATTCAGCGGCGGGGTAGTCAAGACTATTGTCGGGACCAACCTGCTTGATAACCTTACCCGCGATTTAAAGCTAAAGCTCTACGAAACTCCGGTGGGCTTTAAGTACATTTCTTATCACATGGAGCACCACAATATTATGGTCGGAGGAGAAGAAGCCGGAGGGATGGGTTTTAAGAATTATATCCCGGAGCGCGACGGCACTCTGGCAGGATTATTACTCTTAGAGATGATGGTCTACCGCCGTAAATCGTTCCTCGGGATTATCAGTGATATGGAGCGTAAATACGGCCGCTATTATTATGCCAGAGAAGATTTACGCATCCCCAACCCCAATATTGACGTAATGCGGTTTAAGTCTATCAAGAGCCTTTTGGGCAAAAAAGTAACAGAGGTAAAAGATTACGACGGTTTGAAACTCATCGCCAGCGATGGAAGCTGGCTGATCTTTCGGGGGTCCGGCACAGAGCCGATTATGCGGGTTTATGCCGAATCCAAAAGTAAGCTTCAATCCGAAAAGTTAGTGGAATTAGGCAAGAAGTTGGTTTTGAAACTAGCAAAATAAATCCTCGTGGAAAGGAGGGGCCTTAAGCAGTTTTTTAAGGCTAAGCACTCTTATGCAGCAAAAATCTTAAAAATCTTACGGCAGTTCCTTTTAGTTTCCAACTAATTAAAAAATTTTATAAGGAGAAATTTAAAATGTCAGAAGAAAAAATTAATTTAGAGCAGCTTTATAATGAAAGCGTCAAAATAATTCATGCCGGTGACATCATTAAAGGCAAAATAGTAGCTATCAAGCCGAAAGATGTGCTGGTGGATATCGGCTTTAAGTCCGAGGGCGCGGTGCCGGTGATGGAGTTTGGCAAAGCGGATTTAGAGGTAGGCAAGGAGTTAGAGTTTTTTATTGATTCTATTGAAGATGACGCCGGCTCAATCGTGCTTTCCCGCGAAAAGGCGATACGCATCCAGGGCTGGGGTAAAATCGTGGAGAACTCCCGCGAAGGTGATTTGGTGGACGGCAGGCCGGTGAAGAAGGTCAAGGGCGGCTTTTTGGTTGACGTGATGGGTATTGAAGGTTTTCTGCCAGCATCGCTCTCCGCTTTTAAGAATATGGCGGACAAGGATGTGCTTTATAAGACCTTCAAGTTTAAGATTGTCAAAATTAATAACCTGCGGCGCAGTATTGTTTTGTCACGCCGCGAAGCAATGCAAAAAGAAAAACAGGAAAACAAGGACAAGCTCTGGCTGGAACTTAAAATTGGCAATGTTTCTACCGGTGTGGTCAAGGCCATTACCGATTTCGGGGCTTTTGTGGACTTAGGCGGAGTAGACGGTTTGCTGCATATTACTGATATGTCATGGTCTAAAATCAGCCATCCCTCGGAAGCGGTAGCCATCGGGGATAAGATCGAGGTTTTGATTTTAAACCTGGATAAAGAGGCAGGAAGAGTTTCTTTGGGCCTGAAGCAAAGGCTGCCTGATCCCTGGCAGGATATTGAGTCCAAATATAGCGCGGGTACCAAATTAAAAGGCAAGGTAGTTAATATCATGCCTTACGGCGTATTCGTAGAGCTGGAAAAGGGCATTGAAGGCCTGATCCACATCTCGGAGATGTCCTGGTCCAAACGTATCAATAATCCCGCTGAGATGTTTGCGATCGGAGATATTCTTGAGGCGCAGTTATTAAGTATTGATAAGGAAGGCCGTAAGATATCGCTGAGCACCAAGCAGCTGGAACAGAATCCCTGGCTGGAAGCAGAGTCAAAGTATCCGCAGGGTGCCAAGGTTTCCGGGAAGGTGCGGGGTTTTACCGATTACGGCGCCTTTGTAGAACTGGATAGCAACCTTGAGGGAATGATTCATGTTTCCGATATCTCCTGGACCAAGCGCGTTAATCATCCGCAGGATGTGTTAAAGAAGGGGCAGAAGGTGGATGTGATAATCCTTTCTACGGATTCTACCAACCGCCGTATTGCCTTGGGCTTAAAACAGATATCTGTTAATCCCTGGTCGGATATTGCCGCTAAATATCCTATGGATATGGTGATTGATGCCGAGGTGGTAAATATTACCGAATTCGGGGCTTTTGTTAAAATCGAAGAGGATTTGGAAGGGCTGGTCTATACCAGCGAAATCGATAAAGAACAATTAGCTCAGCTTAAGGCCGGCGATAAGCTTAAGGTTAAGGTAATCAAAGTGGATGTTGAGCAGGGCAAGATCGGCTTGAGCGCCCGTCTCTAAAAGAATAATAGGAGACGCTTTCCGCTTCAATCAGGAAAGTGCCTCCAGAGAGTAGTTAGGAAAGAAGGTTAAGATGAAAACAGACCTTAATTATCAGCTGCAAATCATCAGGCGCGGCGCAGTAGATATCATTTCTGAGAAAGAACTTATAAAGAAGCTCGAGGCCAGTATCAAAAACAAGAAACCGCTTAAAATTAAAGCGGGCTTTGACCCCACTGCCCCGGACCTGCATTTAGGCCACACCGTGCTTTTGCGTAAGCTGCGCCAGTTTCAGGATTTAGGCCACCAAGTCTTTTTCCTGATCGGAGATTTTACCGGACGTATCGGCGACCCCAGCGGCCGCTCCGAAATCAGAAAGCAGCTTAGCCCCGAAGAAGTCCAGAAAAACGCCGAAACCTACAAGAAACAGGTTTGCAAGGTCTTGGATATGGATAAATTGCGGGTGGTATTTAATGGTAAGTGGTTTGATAAAATGCCGGGCCTTGAATTTGCCAAGCTCCTGACGCATTATACCGCTACTCGCCTCCTGGAGCGCGATGATTTTACCAAAAGAATAAAAGAGCAGAAGCCGATTTATCTCTCGGAGTTTATCTACCCGATATTACAGGGTTATGACTCAGTAATGCTGGAGGCTGATGTGGAGTTAGGCGGCACCGACCAGATATTCAACCTCTTAGTCGGACGCGACCTGCAGAAGGATTTTAATCAGGAGCCGCAGGTTGTCCTTACCATGCCGCTATTGGTAGGCACCGACGGGGTGCAGAAGATGAGCAAATCCTACGGCAATTACATCGGCATTACCGAGCCTGCCGGAGAAATGTTCGGCAAGATTATGTCTATTTCTGATGAGTTGATGCTGAAATATTACGAACTTCTTACGGATGAAGATTTATCAGAAGTAAAAAAGATGCACCCCAAAGAAGCAAAGGTGCGCTTGGCCAAGCTCATCATTGTTCAATATCATTCGCAGGCTGCTGCAGATAAGGAAGAGAATGAGTTTAGCCGCGTCTTCTCCCAAAAAGAAACCCCAGAGGATTTACTGGAATACAGCACTAACGGCACTAAAACCATACTAGCCGTCCTTACCGAAAGCAAGCTTGTCTCAAGCGGCAACGAAGCCCGGCGCCTGATTAAACAGGGGGCGGTAAGCCTCGACGGCAAGAAAATAGAAAAAGAGGATTTTGTCCTTAAATCAAGCGGCGTGCTAAAGGCCGGCAGCCGCAGGTTCCTGAAAATATTGATAAAGTAGCTTATGTTTTGGACAATCATCGGTGCCAGCGCTGCGACGCTGACGATGTTCGCTTTTATCCCCCAAATCGCCAAATCCTTGAAAACAAAATCCGTCAAGGATGTGAGTGAACTCACCCTTTTGCAGCTTTCCTTGGGAGTTTCCTTCTGGATTGCCTACGGCATTCATCTTAAAGACCCCATAATTATCATTGCCAATAGCATCACCCTAATAACTCTGACAATACTTATCGCCCTTTATTTTAGATACGGCGGTTGCTGTCGCCGCAAGGAGGAAAAATGAAAGTAGTAATTTTAGCCGGAGGTCGAGGCACCCGTATCAGCGAAGAGACCGAGGTTGTCCCTAAGCCAATGATAGAAATTGGCGGTAAACCCATCCTCTGGCATATTATGAAAATTTATTCTCACTATGGCTTTAATGATTTTATAATTTGTTTGGGATACCGGGGCTATCTGGTAAAGGAATATTTTTCTCACTATTTTATGCATATGAGCGATGTAACTATTGATTTGTCAAAAAATGAAACCAAGATTCATACCACCGCTTCTGAGCCGTGGAAAATTACTCTTGTGGATACAGGTTTAGAGACAATGACCGGCGGCCGTCTTAATAGGATAAAAAGATATCTCGGCGAAGGGGCGTTCATGCTTACCTATGGAGATGGTTTAGCCGATATCAATATCAGAAAATTGATTGAGCATCACAGGAAGCATAAGAAATTAGCTACTTTAACTGCGATACAGCACGCCGGAAGGTTCGGCGTATTAGACATAGAGGCCAAGGATAAAGTAGCTTCGTTCTTGGAGAAGCCTAAAGGGGATAGTAGCTGGGTTAATGGAGGTTTTTTTGTTCTGGAGCCGAAGGTCTTTGATTTTATCGCCAAAGGTGATGATGCGATTTGGGAAAGAGAGCCCCTGGAGAATTTAGCCAATAAGAACCAATTATGTGCGTATAAACACAGCGGTTTCTGGGGTTGCATGGATACCTTGAGGGATAAAATAGAGTTGGATAACGCCTGGCGATCAGGAAAAGCCCCCTGGAAGGTATGGAAATAGGTAAATAATATGGAGAGAAATTTTTGGAAGAATAAAAAGGTATTGATAACCGGATACGAAGGGTTCCTTGGGTCAAACCTGACTAAGGTATTGGTTAGTTCCGGGGCCAGGATTTTTGGTTTGGATATCAGGACAAATAGAAAGGACACTATCTTATCCGCTAAGGATTATCAAAAGATTACAGTTATCAAAGGAAGTGTCACTGACTATAACTTATTGAAGAAGATTTTAGCGGGTAAGAATATCAATATTGTATTTCACCTGGCAGCAGAGGCCATTGTCGGGAAATGCCATCATAATCCCCTGCGCGCTTTTTCTACAAATATCAAAGGCACTTGGAATATTCTGGAAGCTTGCCGTGTTGTTGCAGGTATAGAAGCAATAATCATTGCGTCAAGCGATAAGGCCTACGGAGCCCATAAAAAATTACCGTATAAGGAAGATGCTCCGTTACAAGGCAATCATCCTTATGATGTATCCAAGAGTTGCGCCGACCTTATCGCCAACACCTATTTTCATACCTTTGGTTTACCCGTAGCTATCACCAGGTGCGGAAATATTTATGGCCCGGGGGATTTTAACTTCAGCCGGCTGATACCTGATGCGATGAGGTGTCTGTGCAGCAATAAAAAATTATTTATTCGCAGCGATGGGAAATTTATCCGGGACTATGTTTATGTAGATGATATTGTCGATGGCTATATCAGGCTCGCCGAGCTTCTTAAGAAGCGTAATTTTTCGGGGGAAGCCTTTAACTTCAGCGATGAAAAGCCTATTACCGTAATTAAGCTTTTAGGAAAAATAAACAAACTCAGCATTAATAATAAGTTAAATTATAAAATACTCAATAAAGTAAAATACGAAATCAAGTACCAATATTTATCCTATCGCAAGGCCAGGCGTTTATTGGGGTGGAAGGCCCACTATAACTTAGAGGAAGGATTACAAAAAACCGCGCAGTGGTATTTTAGTTATTTTAACAAGAGATGAAAATATATTTTTTAGGGACTAATGGCTGGTATGATTCCAAGACCGGCAACACTGTATCTTTATTAGTTGAGACTAAAAGCAGCTATATCGTTCTTGATGCAGGCAGCGGCATCTCTAAAATAGATCAATTTATTAAACACAAGAAACCTATTTACTTGTTCTTAAGCCATTTTCACCTTGACCATATCTTCGGCTTGCATGCACTTGGCAAGTTTGATTTTAGCCAGGGTATCGATATATTTGGTCCCCCGGGGCTTAGAAGAATGTTTAGCCTTTTGATTAATCAGCCGTATTCTATGCCGGTTTCTAAGTTAAGAACGAAGATACGCTTGCATGAGTTGTCTGGTGCAAAGGTAAAGCAGATTCCGGGATTAGAATATAGTAAATTAAGGCATTCTTCGTTTTGCTACGGGTACCGCTTTAGCATCGAGGGCAAGGTTTTTTCTTATTGTACTGATACCGGGCCCTGTAAGAATATCCTTGCCTTAGCAAGGCAGGCAGACCTGTTGATTCTAGAATGTGCCTATAAACTAGGACAGGATAACAAATCATGGCCGCATCTTAACCCTAAGACTGCTGCAATACTAGCCAGGGATGCAGGCTCAAAGAGATTAATATTGACGCATTTCGACGCTCAGACCTATCAAGCCATCCCTGAAAGAAATAAAGCCGGGTTGATAGCAAGGAGATATTTTAAGAATACCTTGATAGCCAGGGATGGGCTAAGGTTAAATCTGTAATTATGGATAAAGTAAAGGTAGCGATACTGGGGACAGGGAATGTCGGTACCGATCTTCTCATCAAGATACAAAGGTCGAAATTGCTGCAGTGCGCTCTTTTTGTAGGACACAACAGGTATTCAAGAGGAATCAAAATTGCCGATTCCATGGGAGTGCCTACCTCTGACGCATCGATACAGGAGATTATAGATAATCCGTCCTGCTGTGATATTGTTTTTGACGCCACCTCAGCTAAGTTTCATCTTAAACATGCCCCTGTACTTAAAAAGCTGGGTAAGTTCGCTATAGATTTAACTCCGGCCAGGGTAGGTAAGATGTGTATTCCGGTTTTGAATATCAAGGAATGCTTGAGCGAGAAAAACGTAAATTTAATAACCTGCGGCGGGCAGGCGGTAGTGCCTATTGCCTATTGCTTGATGAAGGTTCATCCCGAGATAGAATACATCGAAGTAGTTGCCAGCATATCTTCAAAATCAGCCGGACCCGGGACCCGTATGAATATCGATGAATTTACTCAGGTTACCGGAGACGCTATCGAGCAGTTTACCGGCGTAAAAAAAGCCAAGGCTATCATCGTTTTGAATCCGGCAGAGCCCCCCGTGCTGATGCACAATACTATTTATGCCAAAGTATCCGATCCTAACTTGGTTGAGCTGGAAAGAGAAATCAGCTCCATGGTTAAAAGAATCCAGGAGTATGTGCCCGGCTACCGTATTACCCTGGGCCCGGTTGCTGAAAACGGCAGGCTGACTACGATGATAGAAGCTGTGGGGGTAGGAGATTATTTGCCTAAATATTCCGGCAACCTGGATATTATTACCTGTGCGGCAGTGAAGGTAGCGGAGGAATTTGCTCTAAAGAAATTGATCAAAGAGGGGTCTTCCATAGATGCCTAAGATTTTATTTTTTGATTCAACGTTACGTGACGGCTCGCATGCGGTTTCGCATCAGCTCAGTGAAGATAATATCAGGGAATATTGCCAGAAGACTGACGGAGTGGGTTTTTATACCGTTATAGTAGGGCATGGAAACGGATTAGGAGCGTCCAGCCTTCAGGTAGGGTTATCGCTTGTGCCTGATGAGGTAATGTTGCGTTGCGCCCGCTCCATGCTTAAGAAAACCAAGTTGGGAGTATTTCTTATTCCAGGATTTGGTACTATTAAGGATAACTTATCCGTAGCCTTAGACCTGGGAGTTGATTTGGTTTGTATCGCCAGCCATTGTACTGAGGCGGATGTAACCCAGCAGCATATAGAATATGTGAGAGGCCGGGGTAAAGAGGCGTACGGAATTCTGATGATGCAGCATATGGCCAGCAAGGAGCGCTTGCTGGAGGAATCGCTTAAGATGCAAAGCTACGGCGCACTCGGCGTGATCCTGATGGATTCTGCAGGTTCTTCTGTCCCTGAAGAGGTGGTAGAGAGGGTTAAATTTTTGACGGAAAACCTCAATATCAAGGTAGGTTTTCATGCCCATAATAATCTAGGGATGGCATTAGCAAATTCCTATTCTGCAATAGCTTCAGGCGCTTCTATTATAGACGGTACTGTAAGGGGGTTTGGTGCCGGTGCGGGAAATTGTCAGTTGGAAGTCCTCGCGGGGATTCTTTATAAAATGAAAATAGAAACCGGGTTAGATTTCTACAAAATACTTGATTTAAGCGATGAGGTAGTTTCTAAAATTATGAAACAGCCGCAAGAGATCAATTCCTTAAATTTAGTCAGCGGTATTGCCGGGGTTTTTTCCGGATTCACCAGTCACGTAGCCAAAGCCGCAAAAAGGTTTGGGGTTGACCCGCGCGATATTTTCATGGAATTAGGCAAAAGGAAAATGGTTGCAGGGCAGGAGGATTTTGTGATTGACGTAGCGATGTACCTGGCGGGTAAGAAAGGTTCGGAAAAAGAGAGTTACGATATCGAGTCGCTTTTATAGTAAATCAGGGGGAAAAATGAGAGTTGCAGACTTTATTTTTAAATTCCTAACCGACCAAGGCCTAGAAGACGTCTTCATGATTACCGGAGGCCAGGCGATGTTTTTAGTTGATGCGGTATACAACAATAAAAAGATAAAGCCGATCTGTATGCATCATGAGCAGGCCGTAGGAATGTCCTGTGATGCCTACGGAAGGATTACAGGAAAGCTGGCAGTGGCATTAGTAACTGCCGGGCCGGGCAGTATAAATACTATTAGCGGGGTTGTCGGCGCTTGGACTGATTCCGCTCCGATGATGGTTATTTCGGGGCAGTCTGTCTTAAGCTGCGTACAGTATCAGCAGGAGCATCCTGTACGGCAGTTTGGCATCCAGGGGATTAATGTAAAGCCGCTGGTAGAAAAGGTAACTAAATATTTTGTTACGGTTGACGACCCGGCCAGGATTTTATATTACATGCAAAAGGCATATTATTTGGCCTTGAATGGCCGGCCCGGTCCTGTCTGGATAGATGTTCCTTTAGATGTGCAGAAAATGGAAGTCCCTGACCGCTTATTAGAAGAATTTACGGCGCCTGCTGACGCACAGGATAATTATTTGGTAAAAAATCAGATTTGCGAAATAATCGAAAGCATAAAGGCTTCTAAGAGGCCGATTATTCTCGCCGGTCAAGGCATACGGCTGGCAGGGGCAGTAAAGGAGTTTAATGAGGTTGCGGAAAAATTAGGCATACCCGTTCTTACTTCGCGCCTAGGAATAGATTTAATCAATAGCGATAGTAAACTTTACGTCGGCAGGCCCGGGAATTACGGAGAACGTGCGGCAAATTTTGCGATTCAAAACGCCGACCTTATACTAATGCTGGGGTGCCGGTTTGCCTCAGCGTTGGTAGGTCATGACCCGAAGAATTTTGGAAAACACGCCAAGAAAATTGCTGTCGATATTGATAAGGCGGAACTGGATAAGCCGGGTGTCCGTATTGATGTAAAGGTCCATTGCGATGCCAGGTTTTTCTTAAGGGAAATGGCTAAAAAGATCCAGTCCGGTAAGGATTCTTTTGATTTTCAAGAATGGCTGGCGCAATGCAGCTATTGGAAGAAAAAATATCCCGTGGTGCTGGATAGTTATAAAGATGAGAATCCGGTAAATTCCTATTATTTTACCAGCAGGCTCTCTGAGATAGCAGAAAAAAACGACATGGTCCTTGTTGATACCGGCTCCTGCTTTCATGTTGTTTGCCAAAGCTGGAAGATTAAAAAAGGCCAGAGGTTCCTTACCACCGGCGGCCTTTCTTCCATGGGGTACTGGGTTGCCGGAATCGGGGCTTGCCTGGCTAATGAAAAAAGGAGGACAATCGTCATTACCGGAGACGGGAGCCTCCAGATGAATATCCAGGAATTTGCTACTATAAAGCATCATAACCTGCCGATAAAGGTTTTTATTTTTAATAATAATGGTTATCTTTTAATCAGGTTTACCCAGAAGAATTTTATGGAAGGGCGCCTCATCGGTGAGGGTCCCCAGACAGGCGTATGGTGTCCGGATTCCTTAAAGATAGCCCAGGCCTACGGCATCAAGGGTGTCAGGATTGATAGTGTCAAGAATCTGGATGCTAAGATTATGGAGGTATTGGAGCATGACGGGCCAGTTATCTGTGATGTTATGACTCCAGAATGGCAGCTTATCATCCCGCGTATATCTTCGGAGAAGATGCCGGACGGTACACTCGCGTCAAAGCCTTATGAGGATATGTTTCCTTATCTCGAGAGGGAAGAGCTGCGCAAGAATATGATTGCGGAGCATTAAAAGTATGCCTTCAAAACTGAATATATTGATTACCGGTTCAAGCGGCTTTATTGGTAAAAACTTAGTTGAGTATCTCAGTCGTAGCCCCCATTGTGGAAAATACAAATTATTTTATCCTGCGCATAAAGAGCTGGAGCTGCTTGATGCGGATGCGGTCACTTCTTTTATTAAATCTAACAGGATAGGATTGATAATCCATACGGCCAGTGTTGGTGGCTCGCGTAAAACAAATTATGACGAGCATAATCCCGGGGTATTCGAAATCAATATGCGTATGTTTTTTAATTTGGAACGGATGCTTGAAAAGGGCATGCGCATGATTTTCTTAGGCAGCGGCGCAGAGTACGGCCGGGGCCATTTTATACCGAAGATGAAGGAGGATTATTTCAATAAGTTTATCCCCGCTGATGCCTATGGTTTCTACAAATACGCCTGTTCCAGATATATCGCACACTGTGAGGATATCGTGAATCTCAGGCTTTTTGGAGTTTTTGGTAAATTTGAAAACTACCTTTTAAGGTTTATCTCTAACACCATCGTAAAAAACCTTCTGGGGTTAGACATTGTAATTAAACAAAATGTCTATTTTGATTATCTTTATATAGACGATTTAAACAGGATTATCGAGCACTTCATAAATAAAAAACCTAAGTATAAGTTCTATAACGTAGCAAGCGGCAGGACAGTAGGTTTAGCTACCATTGCGGATAAAGTCAATTCCATTTCTTCGCGGCCTTCTAAGGTCATCATAAAAAATTCAGGTTTAAATACCGAATACAGCGCGGACACTGCAAGGCTACGCAGGGAAATAAAGAATTTCCGTTTTACTCCCTTTGATATAGCGCTTAAGAATTTATACTCCTGGCATGAGCAAAACCTGGATAAAATAGATAAGGATGCGGTTATCAGGGATGAGTTTATTCAATACTGTAAGGTAAAAGAATGAATACGCCCACCATAAGACGCCTGCGCAAGGAAATACTCCTTAAGGTAAGGCAATACTATAAAGCCAAGAAAGAGGATACGTTTATTCCCGGCAAAAGTAATATCTGTTACTCCGGCAGGGTTTATGATGAAAAAGAGCTGGTTAACCTGGTAGATTCTTCGTTGGACTTCTGGCTTACAGCTGGCAGGTATGCTCAATTATTTGAAAATAAATTAGCTAAATTTATTGGCGCTAAATATTGCTTGCTTGTTAATTCCGGTTCTTCCGCAAACCTTCTTGCGGTATCAGCCCTGACTTCACATCTCCTCAAGGAACGCAGATTAAAGGCAGGTGATCAGGTAATTACTACCGCCTGCGGCTTTCCCACTACCTTAAATCCCATCATCCAGAATAATTTAATCCCCGTTTTTATCGATGTAGAGCCAGGCACTTATAATATTAAGGCAGATCAGATTGAAAAAGCCATTACCAGAAGAACTAAGGCCATATTTATCTCACATACGCTCGGCAATCCGGCGGGTATGGAATTGATCTTAAAAATAGTAAAAAAGTATAACCTATGGTTGATTGAGGACAATTGCGACGCCTTAGGCTCCAAATATAAAGGAAGATATACCGGAACTTTCGGAGATATTTCTACCTGTAGTTTTTATCCTCCGCACCATATTACCATGGGGGAGGGAGGAGCAGTTTTAACCAGCGACCCGCTTTTTAAGAGGATAATTATGTCTTTACGCGACTGGGGCAGGGATTGCTGGTGTGAGCCTGGATGCGATAATACCTGCGGAAAAAGATTTTCTCAAAAGTTTGGCGGCCTCCCGCGCGGCTATGATCACAAATACGTTTATTCTCATATCGGCTACAATTTAAAGGTTACGGATATGCAGGCGGCTATTGGTGTGGCGCAATTAGCAAAATTACCAAAATTTATTAAAGCAAGAAAGAGCAATTTTAAATATATCTATAAAGTTTTTAAGCAATACGAAGGTTATATTACGTTACCGAAAGCAGAGAAATGTTCCGAGCCCAGCTGGTTTGGATTTCCGGTTTTAGTAAAGGAATCGGCGCCCTTTACGAGGTCCGAAATTGTTAATTATTTGGAAAAACATAGAATAGCCACCAGAGCGCTTTTTGGCGGTAACCTGATTCGTCAGCCGGCGTATAAGGACATAAAATATAAGACATACGGAAATTTAAAGAACACCGATTTAGTAATGAACAATCTTTTTTGGATCGGGGTATATCCGGGCATAGACCGACAAAGGCTTCGTTATATTCGCGACTGTTTTGTAAATTTCTTTAATGGTTTTAGGCATTCATAACAGGAGATAGCTATGAAAAAAATCAGCGTAGTCAGCGCTTGTTATAATGAAAAAGATAATGTGGGAGAATTATACAGGCGTTTAAAGGCGGTTCTGGACGGTCTTAAATCTTACACTTATGAAATTATATTTATTGATAACAATTCACAAGACAGGACAGTCGAAGTTTTAAGGCAGCTTGCCTCTGGCGATAAGAAGCTCAAAATTATAATCAACGCGAGAAACTTCGGACATTTACGGTCTCCTTATTACGGCTTGCTTCAGGCTGATGGCGATGCTGTTGTCTATATTTCGTCTGACTTACAGGAGCCGCCGGAATTAATCGGTGAATTTATCAAGAAGTGGGAAGAGGGTTTTAAAATTATTGTCGGGGTCAAAACCAAAAGCCGGGAATCCAGGGTGATGTTCGGAATTAGAAAACTGTTTTACTGGCTAATGAATAAGCTCTCTGAGAATAAACAGATTGAAAATTTTACCGGTTTTGGTTTGTATGATAAAAAGATAATTGATATTATAAGAAACATTGAAGACCCGTATCCCTACTTTAGGGGGTTGGTATCAGAAATTGGTTACGATATCGCACCCATAGAATATACCCAGAATAAAAGGGCGAGAGGGGTTTCTAAAAATAATTTTTATACTCTTTTTGATTTAGCGATGCTGGGGATCGTAAATAATTCCAAGATACCTTTAAGGCTGGCAGTTTTTATGGGCGCAGTATCTTCACTAATGTGTTTTTTAATAGGCTTGGCGTATTTAATATATAAGATATTATTTTGGAATAGTTTCCAGCTGGGAATTGCGCCGCTTGTTGTTGGTGCATTTTTCTTCTTTTCGGTCCAGCTGATTTTCATCGGGATTCTGGGAGAATATATCGGGGCAATCTACACTCAAGTTAAAAAAAGGCCCTTGGTTATTGAGAAGGAGAGAGTAAACTTTTGATTGGAATGCTCATTCTATTAGCAGCCAATATATGCGTCGGTTTAAGCGCTCTTTTTCTGGTTAAAAACCTGTTTGCAGAAAATGAGGCAGCCGACCAGGCGTTATTATGGTGTATTTTTTTTCTGGCGCAGGTAATAGCAGTCGGGCTTATACTTGGCCTGCTGAACAGGTTTTATCTGCCGCAAGTCATAGCTTTTCATAGCGTAATTTTACTGATAATATTTTTGTTTTCCAAAAAAAGAAATATCCTCCATTTCAATAAGGTTGACATAGCTTTTATTTTTGACAATAAGATACTGCTTCTGGCATGCAGTGTTTTCTTGAGTTTTTTCTGCGTTAAGACTTCCCTAAACTTAATCAATCCGCCTATTTGCGCCGATAGCCTTCAATACCATTTGGCTTTCCCGGCAATCTGGATTAAAAACGGCAATCTTAGCAGCCCTTTTTGTTTTTTTGCGGGCGTTGTTAAGGGGACATTAGAATTAAGCTCGATTACTTATTATCCTATTAACGCCCAGTTGTTTTTTGCCTGGCTGATGCTGCCGCTAAAAAACGCCTTCCTGGCTGATGTCGGTGAGGTTCCATTTTATATAATAGGCATTTTAGCCGTCTATTCAATCCTCAGGAAATATTCGATAAATAAAAATACGGCCCTTTTTACCGGATTATTGTGGGCCTTGATCCCTAATTTATTCAAACAGATTAAATACGGTTCGCAAATAGACGTTATTTGCGCTGTATTGTTCCTATTGGTTCTAAATAGCCTCTTGCTTCTTAAAAAGCAGTTTAACCTTAAGAATGCTTTAATATTCGGGGTCAGCCTGGGAATTTTTGTCGGTACAAAAATAATAAATATTATCTGGGCATCTGCCTTGGTGCCGATTTTTCTTTATTACTTTCTAGAAAAATATAAAACGGTTTCTCCCAGGAAAGCCTTTTTAATTTTGTCCGCGGTAATATTTTCTGTTTTTATATTTGGCAGCTATATCTATTTAAAAAATTTCATCCACACCGGTAACCCGCTTTTCCCCGTGCAAATTAAAGTTCTAGGGAATACATTCTTCCGGGGGGTTATGGATAACCGTGCTTATAGTAAGTTAATCCTGGGTAAATATACCTATGGGATATTTGATATATTATTCAAAGAAGGGTTAGGAGTTCAGTTTATTACTTTCATTCTGCCCGGAACAATCATTCCGTTAGTTTTTTACCGCTCAATCAAAAATAAGGTCCGGCCAGCCGCAGAAGATGTCCTGTTTTTTACAATACCGCTTTTGATGTTATCGTTTTACTATTTCTTTATACGCGCGGAATCCACAAGGTATATTTTTCCTTATTTGGCGATGGCGCTGATTGTTTCCATAATATTTTTAGATAAATTCAACTGGGGAAAAAGGTATATTACTATTTTTGGGTTTATTTCTATCATCGCCTCAGCTTCAGAGCTTGCGCATAGGAATGAATTGATATTTTCTATACTTTTGGCGATGGCATTATTTATCTTATTATTGCTTGCCAATAATAAGATTTTGAACTTTTATAATAAAACCTTTAATCTAAAGACGCTCGCTATAGGATTAATATTTATGGCCATAGCGCTCTCTTTTTTAAATTATAAGTATGATAAGGAAGAATTCTTACGTTACCCGCAGACTTTGAGTAAAAATGAGTCCTGGCAGCGCGATATCGCTCTTGGTTGGATATGGTTAAATGAAAATACCGGGGACGGCAAGAGGATAGCCTACATCGGCCGTAGCGAAATCTATCCTCTTTTTGGGGCAAAGTTTAAGAATGATGTCGTATATGTGCCGGTGAATAAGAAGTCCACACTGCCCTATGATCTTACCGACGGTTTATACCGCAAAGAAAAGAATTTTCAGGACTGGGTAGATAATATTAAGAAGCTGAAGATTGACCTTTTATTTATTGCTCTACCCCAGGTAGATAATAGTGAATCCGATAACCCCAACGATTTTCCTGTAGAGGATCAATGGGCAGCCACGCACCCGCAATTATTCAGGCAGGTCTTTAAGAATTCACTAGTTCGTATCTATGGAGTTTTAAAATAATGACCGAACTCGCTAATACCGGAGAAAGGATACTTTTAGAGAAAGAAACTCCTTTGATGATTGCCCGCCACTTTTGCGCCTATGAGTTTGCCAAAGATTTTGTCTGTGGCAAGGAGGTCCTGGATATAGGCTGCGGAGAGGGTTACGGTGCGGATTTTCTGGCTAATTTTGCCCGGCAGGTATCGGGTATGGATTATGATAAAACGATCATCGACTATGCCAAAAACAAGTATCATAGGGAAAATCTAAGTTTTTCTGTGATAGACGTCAAAAATTTAGACAGCCTGACTGAAAAATTCGATATTATTTGTTCTTTTCAGAATATCGAGCACATCCGGGATACAGGCAGGCTTCTAAGAGATATCAATAACTTATTAAAAGTAAACGGAATATTTATTTGCTCTACCTGTAATAAAAATGATGCTTCGCCCGGCAAAGACACTCCTTTTAATAAATTTCATGTTAAAGAGTACCTCGTGGATGAATTTAGAGAATTGCTGGTAGAATATTTCCCTAAAGTTGAAATTTTCGGATTAAAAATAGGCTTGGTTTTAAGATTTTACCGCAGGCTTAAGAAAATAGGCCTTTTTAACTTCCTGCCGGGGTATTTCGACCCCGTAAAAAGATTCTACCGAAAAATAAATTGCAATAATTTCCTTTGGACTAAAAAAGATATGGATAGTTGTTTAGATTTTATCGCCGCTTGTTATAAATAAGAATTATTATTTAGATGAAAATTGCGCTTGTTTATCCGCCGTCTCAGGAATTAAACCTTAAAGGCTATCCTTTAGGCTTAGCTTATTTATCAGCTTCTCTAAAAAGGAAGCATAAGGTGGATATATATGATTATAATGGCTGTGAGTTTAGAAAAAGCCTGAATAATTTTTTTACCTCTATCAAGCAAACGAAGCCTGATGTAGTAGGAGTTTCTTTTAATTCCTTTAATCGCTGGGGGGCGTACCAGGTTATTAAAAAGATAAAAAAAATCAGCAGGGATATTATTACCGTTTTAGGTGGGGTGCATCCTTCCACGATGTATCGCCAGATGTTCCAGTATTTCTTTGGCGATATCGACTTTATTATTCAGTCAGAGGGGGAAGAAGCGCTCCATAAGTTATGCAATGCCTTGGAAGCAGGCCAAGATTATAAAGACATAAGCGGGTTGGTTTATAAAGATGGCGAGGGTAGTTTTAAGGCTAATCCCGTGAGGGATATCGTAAACAATCTCGATAGCTTGCCTTTACCGGATTATTCTTATTGTTCCGGGAAGATAAAAAAAGGAGAGTTTGCTTATCTTATTACTTCCCGGGGCTGCCCGGTTAATTGTTCATTTTGTTCGACTTCCTCTTTCTGGGGGCAGAATATCAGGATGAATTCTCCGCAGAGAGTGGGGGAAGAAGTGGATTATGTTAAGTCCCTGGGAGCAAAGAGGATTTTTTTTCACGATGATACCTTTAACCTGGGGGTTGAAAGAACGATCAAGTTAGCGGAGATTTTAAAAGAAAAAAAAATAGAATATGCGATTTCCTGCCGCGTTAAGCCGGTAACCGAAGAGATGATTGCTAAGCTGGCGGAGTCTGGTTGCCGGCATATAACCTGGGGGGTAGAGAGCTTATCCGAGCGGATACTGCAAACCATCGATAAGAAAATTACCAGAGAAGAAGTAAAGAATGCCTTTGATATCTGCGCTAAATATACCGACAGGATGACTAGCGGCGCCTTTTTCTGTGTTGGCGTCCCGGGAGAAACCGAAGAGACGGTTAATGAAACGGTGGATTATTTAAATAAAAATATTAAATCCACTCATGGGCCCGGAGCTTCGATGCTTTATGTCCTGCCCGGAACGAAGATTTACCGGGAATTAGTCCAAAACGGCGAATTCGACGAGAGAATCTGGATAAGGACCAACTCAGTTTATTATTATACCAAAGAGCATAATATTAGGATCCTCAACAGATGGCGTAAGATGATTAACAACAGCGGCATAAAGCTGCCGTTTAGCTTTAAATACTTCTGGGATTATGCTTTATCCGATAAAGAAAAAAATACAGGCTTTGTCAGGAAAAGTTTCCGTAAAACACGCAGGAAACTCAACAGACTTATAAATATGCTTCGTAACAGGTATTAAACTATGGGTATAACTACCTTTATTTTAATGAATTCCATAATAATAACCGGCGCATATTTATTGACATATAAAATACTTAAAATCAAAGATTTTATTGATTCGTTGCTCTGCCTGTTTACTCTTTATTTCTCGCAAATTATTATAAGCGAAATTATTTTAGGTATTCTGGGCAGGCTTTATTTAAAAAACCTCATTTTATTGAATTTAATAGTTTTAATTATAATTTATATTTTTGCGAGAAATAATGCTTCTGTCTTTAACGGTACCAGTATTCTTACAAATTTTAAAGATATCATTCAAAACAAAGTAGTCCTGTTCTGTATCTGCGTAGTAATTACCTTCAGTTTAGTTAAAGTATTTGTAAATTTAGTCAATCCTCCCTTTGGATGGGATTCGCTTAATTATCACTTTACCTTTCCGGTGGAATGGCTCAAGCAGGGTAACCTCAATACCCCTATTACCATATTTGACGACCCCAGTCCCACTTATTATCCTATTAACGGAAGTCTTTTTTATCTCTGGTTGATGTTGCCGTTTAAAAGTGTGTTCTTGGCGGATTTAGGCCAGCTGCCGTTTTTTATTTTGGCGGTTTTGGCTGTCTACGGCATCGCCCGAAAAACCGGCTTAAATAAAGAGTGGTCTTTTTACAGCGCTGCGTTATTTGCTCTTATCCCTAATTTTTTTAAGCAACTACAGATTGCTTACGTCGATATTATGGTGGCAGCTTTCTTTCTAGTATGTCTGAATTACCTGTTTTTGTTAAATAAGAACTTTAGTTGGAGGAATGTTCTTATTTACAGCTTGAGCCTGGGTTTATTAATCGGCACTAAAACCGTAGCTTTACCCTTCAGCGTTTTATTAATTATCCCCTTTATTATTATATTTTTAAAAAATACCTCAAAATTTAACCTGGTTTTGCTTTTAATATTATGTGTTTTTATTTTAGGCGGGTATAGTTATTTAAATAATATCTTTGAAACCGGCAATCCTTTGTACCCTCTGGATTTTAAAATATTCAATACCCATATTTTTAAGGGCGTACTGGATAGGGGGGAGTATAGCTCGCATTTTAAAGCTTCCGATTACGGGTTAGGCAATGCACTTTTTCACGAAGGGTTGGGGGCGCAGGCGTTATTAATAATATTACCCGGAATATTTTTAGCGCTTATAGTAGCGTTGCTAAAAAGAAGGAAGGCCCTTGATTTTAATTTGGTATATTTCCTGGTGTTGCCAATTCTGATTTACCTTGCCTACAGGTACGCAGTACCATTGGCAAATTTAAGATATCTATATGCGCTGATGGGTATAGGGATGGTGCTTGGTTTTTACGTATTTGACGCGCTGCATATCAAGCGGCGTTGGATAAATATCATAGTAGCCATATGCGTTATTGCTTCGATGTCGGAATTGGCCAAACGCCAGGAGCTGGTTTCTTCCGTAGTGTTATCAACGCTGTTATTTTTTGTGGTAGTTCTTCTTAAAAAGATAAGAATATCCCTGAACAGATATGCGTTGATTACAATTTTTGCAGTTATCTTTGGCATTTTAATTTGGTCAGAGAAATACTATCAACTGCATGAATACCCCGGGTATTATAAGATGAGGAAATATTCCGGTTTCTGGCCGGATGCGACCATAGCATGGGATTGGTTAAATAGCAACACCGACGGCAATAATATTGCTTATCTGGGCAGGCCGGTTCCCTTTCCTTTATACGGCTTGAGGTTTAAAAATAATGTCTATTACGTGTCGGTGAATAAAACGGATCCGGCAAAGTTACACTATTTTAAAAACAGCAGTTACCACTGGGGCGGCGGCTATGAGGATTGGCATAAGAATCTGGAGGCAGACGGTAATTACCGTTTTGGCGCTAATTACGAAACCTGGCTTGATAATCTTGAGAAGCGCAGGACCGACTATCTTTTTATATACTCATTACAACGCACTAAGGAAATAGCTTTTCCTTTGGAAGATGCCTGGGTAACGGAGCATCCGGATAAATTTAAAAACGTATTTTCTAATTCCATGGTCCATATCTACAAAATATTGAAATGAAACTTTCTATCGTCATACCTGCGCATAATGAGGAAGGTAACATCGGGGATGTCATTAGCCGCATTGAGTCTTCGCTTGATTTCCCCCATGAATTAATAGTAGTCAACGACCATTCGCAGGACAGGACTCCGTTTATTATAGAAGAATTATCCCGGAAGTACCGGTATCTCAAGCTCGTTTCTAATACTCTTGAAAAAGGATTTGCCAATGCGGTTAAGTTCGGCTTTGCTCAAGCCAGCGGTGAATTAGTCATTCCGGTAATGGGAGATCTTTGTGACGACTTAGACACTATTAAAAGGATGCTTGCTAAGATAGAAGAGGGGTATGATCTAGTCTGCGGGGCCAGATATATTAAAGGAGGGGCCAGGCTTGGCGGTTCAAAAGTAAAAGGCTTTTTTTCTTCTTTTGTTGGCCGCTCGCTATATTACCTCCTGGGTATTCCTACTCATGATATCGCCAATGCTTTTAAGATGTACCGTAAGACAGTCCTGGACGCCGTCAATATTGAATCGAGAGGATTCGAAATATCTATGGAGGTTCCCCTTAAAGCCTATTACCTTGGTTTTAAAATAACGGAAGTGCCTACGGTATGGAAAGAGAGGGACAAGGGGAAATCGAATTTTAAAATGTTAAAGTTAGCCCCGGATTATCTGCGCTGGTATATTTGGGGGTTAAAAAAGAGGCTATCCGGAGGAACGCGATGCCAAAAAAAATAACAGAGGTTTTAGATTTTATCATCTATTGGTCGATTGTTATTATGCCGTTTTCAGTGGCTATTGCCCCGGCTTTAGCTAACGCCTTTATCGGTTTCTTCAGCGTATTTTTTATCATTAAGAAAATAATAAAAAGGGAGAAACCTTTTGGCGATATAGCGGTGATGGTGCCGTTTCTATTTTTGATACTGATCTCCCTGGTTTCCTTTAAGAACTCTGTCAGTTTAAGCACTAGTTTCCATGGTATCGAGAAGCTCTTGAAGTACCTTTTGATTTTCGTGGTTTGCGCCCAAGAGATTAAAGATAGAAAGCACGTCGCCAGAATTGTCACTTCCGTTATTTTAGGCGTGTCTTTAGTTTCGATAGATGCTGTCTGGCAGATTATTTTTGGCTGGGATTTTATCAGAGGTAATACTCTTCAGCAGGCGATTGGCTTAATCCGGCCGACAGCCTCATTCCCGAATCCCAATGTTTTCGGGGTCTATATGAGCGCCTTGACTCCGCTTATTATCGGGCTGACTTTATTTTATTTCAAAGGAAAGAAGAAAATAGTGATGGTCCTTATCAGTGTCTTGGCCATAGCGGGCTTGGGCCTTACACTTTCGCGCGGCAGCGGTTTGGCTTTATACCTAAGCACTCTATTTTTATGCGTGGCGAAAAGAAAGAAAATCCTTACTTTTACTCTTATCGCTGTCTTGATTGTATTTCCTTTTGTAATGCCCAAGAATATAAAGCAATGGGCCAAAGATGCAAATTACAATCCGCTGGTATTTATGTGTAATCAGGACAGAATCAGCATTTATCGCAATACCATTAACATGATTAAACAGCATCCTTTTATAGGGGTGGGGGTAAACACCTTTTCTAAAAACTACGGGAAATATAAATTAGAAAGCGCTGAAAAATACGCGCATACCCCTGACACTATCTATGCCCATAATAATTATCTGCAGATGGCAGGAGAAATCGGCCTATTGGGTTTGTTAGCATTTTTATGGTTCTTGGTTCAGGTTTTCAGAAGAGGATTTAAAACTTATCAAACCATAAAAGAAGAATATTTAAAAATTGTAGTCCTGTCTTTAATTGCCTGTTTTATCGCTTTTTTAATCAATGGCCTTACCGAAACCAGTCTTTATTATTCGCGTGTGGTAATGGTTTTTTGGTATTTAATCGGGGTTTCTCTGGCCTTGCCAAGAGTAAAGGAGAACCAATGAAAAAAAGAGCTTTTATCACCGGTATTGACGGACAGGACGGTTCTTATCTTTCGGAGCTCCTTTTAGAAAAAGGATACGAGGTGCACGGCATGATCAGGAGGGTAGCCTTTGAGGACCCCGAGCATCATCTTTGGAGGATAAGGCATATACTGAATAAAATAAAACTGCATGCCGGCTCTCTTGAGAGTTACCCCAGTATTTTTAAAATAGTTGAAAAGGTCAAGCCTCAGGAATGTTATCATTTGGCAGCGCAGAGCTTTGTAAGCTATTCCTTTGAAGACGAATTCTCAACCATAAATACTAATATTAACGGCACTCATTTCGTGCTCTCTGCAGTTAAAGAGAAGGCGCCAAAATGCAAATTTTATTTTGCAGGATCCAGTGAGATGTTCGGTTTAGTAAAAGAGACGCCGCAAAATGAAAATACCCCTTTTCATCCGCGTTCTCCTTACGGAATTTCTAAGGTTGCCGGTTTTGATTTAGCCCGTAATTACCGCGAGGCCTATGGTTTGTTTGTTTGTAATGGCATCCTTTTTAACCATGAATCTCCCCGCCGGGGTTTTGAATTTGTAACACGTAAAATTACTAGTGGCGTAGCAGAGATTAAATCCGGACTGGCTAAAAATTTAACATTAGGTAATTTAAAAGCTAAGCGGGATTGGGGTTTTTCCGGGGATTATGTTTTGGCGATGTGGCTTATGTTGCAAGAGGCAAAACCCGACGATTATGTTATTGCTACCAACGAGAGCCATTCGGTGCAGGAATTTGTCAGTTTGGCCTTTGACTGCGTAGGGCTAGACTGGAAGGAATATGTTGTGATAGACCCTGATTTTTACCGCCCGTCTGAAGTTGTGATGCTCAAGGGCGATTACAGCAAGGCCAGAAAAAAACTCGGCTGGAAACCAACCGTAAAATTTGAAGAACTCGTTAAAATGATGGTTGAAGAAGACTTAAAAAGGGTAGCATGCAACCCATAGCTCAAGAATTAGTTTCTATCATTATTCCGACTTATAATGAAGCAGAGAATATAGCTAGCACTATTAAGCGCGCTGTTTCTGCGCTTACGCGCTCAGATATAAAATATGAAATATTGGTTGTTGATGACAATTCGCCGGATGGCACCGCCCGCGTGGCAGGTGAGGCTTTATCCGGTTCCGGCAGGGTTATTAGTAGAATTAATCGCAAAAGGAGCCTCTCGCTTTCAGTATTAGAAGGTATCAGGCAGGCAGCCGGAAATATTATTTTGGTGATGGACGGAGACGGTAACCATCCTCCCGAACTTATCCCTGAGCTCATTAAAGCTTTAAGTCAGGGCCATGACCTGGCAATCGCCAGCCGTTATGTAAAAGGCGGCAGCAGCCAGGAGCGCCGAAGCAGGAGGATCATTTCGCGCCTTGCCTGTTATGTAGGCAGTATTGTAACCAACATAAAAGATAATACCTCGGGATTTTTTTGTATCAGAAAGGATAAACTAAATTTGGATTTGCTTACTCCCGTCGGCTTTAAAATCGGCCTGGAGATATTTGTTAAATCTAAGGTACATTCCGTAGCAGAAGTTCCCTTTACTTTTATGAGCAGAATAAAGGGAAAGAGTAAATTCGGCAGCAAAGAAGTTATGCAGTATTTTTATCAACTCGCAAGCCTGTGGGGGTATAAAATATGCCGCTACTTTCAGTAATAGTCCCGGTTTATAACGAAGCCGGCACCATAAAGCAAATTCTTGAGAAGATCAATTCTGTGCCGCTAGACAAGGAAATTGTTGTAGTTGATGACGGTTCCAGCGACGGCACGGATAAAATCCTGCGCGGGATTGAATCTGCTAATTTAAAGGTTATTCACCATACCACTAACCGCGGCAAGGGCGCCGCTTTTTTAACTGCGCTCTCCCACGCCACAGGAGACTTTGTGGTTATTCAGGATGCGGATTTAGAATATAACCCCGAGGATTATCTAAAGTTAATCGATGAAGTAAAACAGGGCAAGGCCGACATCGCCATCGGGGCGAGATTCCTTTCTGGCCACCGGGGGCTCTTGGTACACCGGCTTGGCAATAAATTCCTCACCGCGCTTTTGAATTTATTATTCGCCTGCCACCTTAATGATTACGCAAGTTGTTATAAGCTAGCCGCCAGAGGCACTTGGTATACGCTGAATCTAAGGGCTAGCGGTTTTGATATTGATGTGGAGATGGTTTGCAATGCCTTAAAGAAGAAAAAACGTATTTCAGAAATTGCCGTTTCTTATAATCCGCGCACTTACCGGGAAGGTAAAAAAATAAGGTGGTTTGACGGACTTTGGGCAATATTCTATATATTTAAATACCGCATTGTTGATTAACCTGAAATTTTATGAAAGTAAAAAATATCCTGGCAGTAAGAAACGACCGTTTCGGGGAATTCCTGCTTAATATTCCGGCTTTGCGGGCCTTAAAAGAGGCTTACCCCCAAGCTAAATTAACTTTGGCAGTTAACCCTTATGTGGTGGAACTCGCTGAATGTATAGAAAACGTTGATGAAATATTGCCTTGGGAAAACCGCAAGCATAAATTCAGCGAAATCTTAAAATTCAGCCGGAAGCTTAAAGCCAAAAAGTTTGACCTCTGCGTGATATTTAATCCTTCCAAAGAATTTAATATCATTTCATTCTTGGCGGGGATTCCCCAACGCGTAGGATATAACCGCAAATTAGGAATTCTGCTGACTCATAAAATAGAAGATAAGAAGCATTTGGGAGAGAAGCACGAGGTAGATTATAACCTGGAGTTAGCAGGTCTGGCAGGAGGCAGGACTGACAACCGCAGCTTATCGTTGAAAATAGGCGAGGAAGCGCTCAGGGATTTTCCGTGGGCAGCGGACTTAAAAGATAATATTAATTTGATCGCCGTGCATCCCTGGACCAGCGACCCCGTCAAGCAATGGCCGGTAGAAAACTTTTATACCTTAGCTAAAAAACTGGCAGCTTTGCCGGATACTAAAGTAGTGATAATCGGAGGAAGAGAGGAATTAAATAAGGGTGGCTGTATTTTTAGCACAAGGGAGGATAATTTTATAAATCTTACCGGAAAAACCGGCTTAAAACAGTTAGCCGCTATTTTAAAAAAATGCAAGTTATTGGTTTCCGGTGATAGCGGGCCAATGCACCTGGCTGCTGCTGTCAAAACACCCGTAATAGCAATCTTCAGGTCGGATATGCCGGAAAAGTGCTCAAGACGATGGGGGCCGTGGGGGAGCGGACACGCCGTTATTGAAAAGGACAATTTACTTAAAATCACAGTAGATGAGATATTTCATAAAACAGAGGAGGTATTAAAAAAGTGAATTACGCTATCATTCTTGCCGGTGGGATAGGAAGCCGCTTCTGGCCGTTAAGCAGGAAGTCCAGGCCGAAGCAGTTTTTGAGCATCTGTTCCAAGAAGCCTTTAATTGCCGAAACTATAAAACGGATACAGCCTTTGGTAAATAAAAAAAATGTTTACCTCGCCGCAAACAGTATTCATAAGCAGAAGATAAAGGGGTGTCTCAAAGGGCTTAATATCGCTACGGAAAATATTTTCTTTGAACCGCAGGGTAAAAATACTTTTGCGCCAATCGCGGTCTTAACCAATAAGATTTATTCGCAAGATAGGGACGCCCTGATCGCGGTTTTACCTTCGGACCATTTTATTAAGGAAACCCCGAAATTTATTGCCTCGCTGTCAAAGGCCTTCGCGATCGCAAAATACAGGTATATTGTTACTATGGGGATTAAACCCCGCCGCCCGGAGACAGGCTATGGTTATATCAAAGCGCGCTCCAGGATTACAATTCCCGGGGCAGGGGTTTGTTATAAAGTAGAAAAATTTATTGAAAAACCCGATAAAGTTAAAGCCAAAAAATTCTGGAAGGACAGCCAATATTACTGGAATAGCGGAATATTTGTCTTTAAAGCCGAAGCGATGCTGCAGGAGATCAGGAAACTCGCCCCTGAAGCGGGAAAGCTGGTAATTGAGATAGACAATGCAAAAGACCTGGAGAGGATTTGGCCGAAGCTGCCGGCTATTTCCATAGATTATGCCATTATGGAAGGCACCAGCAAAGCGGTAGTTTTACCTACAGATTATGGCTGGGCAGATATCGGTAGCTGGCAGGCTTTAGCGGAAATTCTGCCGCAGGATAAAAGAGATAATGTTCTAATGGGAGAGGTTTATGCAGACGCCAACACCAGCAATACTTTAGTTTACGGCGGCAGGCGCCTGATTGCAACCGTGGGCCTTAAAGATATGATCATCGTTGACACTGATGATGCGCTTTTAGTCTGCAGCAGAGACCGGGCGCAGGATATCAGAAAGCTCAATACCGCTTTTAAGGATAATAAGTTAAAAAAATACCTTTGAAAAGAATCCTCCTTATAAACCCTTTTGGTATCGGCGATGTCCTTTTTACCACGCCGCTCATCCGAGAGATAAAACGTCAATATCCGGATTGTTTCTTGGGGTATTGGTGTAATGAGCGCGTTTGCGATATCCTGGCAACTAATCCTTGCCTGGACAAGGTATTCGGACTTTCCCGGGGGGACCTTAAAAAAATCAGCCGGCGCTCCAGATTAGAAAGCACGCGCCGTTTGTGGGGCTTATTTTCAGATTTAAAAAAGGCAAAGTTTGAGGCAGCGCTGGATTTTTCCCTGGATCATCGTTATAGCTTAATCGCGAAGTTCGCAGGGATCAAAAAGCGCATCGGTTTTAACTATAAAAACCGCGGCAGGTTCCTTACGGATAAGATTGATATCGAGGGTTATTGCGATAAGCACACCAGCGAATATTATCTGGATTTATTGAATTTTCTGGGTATAATACCTAAAAGCAGCAACTTGGAACTTTTTGTTGCTGATGATGAAAAACTAAAAGCCCAAGAGCTCTTTACTGATTTAGGCATTAAAGAGAATGATTTGGTAGTCGGCATGGCGATCGGCGGCGGCGCCAGCTGGGGCAAGGACGCTAGCCGTAAGCATTGGCCGGCAGAGAAATTCGCGCAATTAGCGGATAGATTAACCCGGGATTTAGGGGCTAAGGTCTTAATTTTGGGCGATCAAGAGGAGAGGCTACTTAGCGCCAAGGTAATGGAAATTAGCGCTAACCGGCTGATAGATTTGACCGGACGCACTGATTTGAGAGGGTTGGCCGCGGTTATTGCAAAGTTAAGTTTATTAATTGCCAATGACGGCGGGCCGCTGCATATGGCAGTGGCGCTGGGTAGGCCGACCGTTTCTTTTTTTGGCCCGGTTGACCCGCGCCTTTACGGCCCTTACCCGCCTGATGAAAAGCGCCACCTGGTTTTAAGGCAGTCGATGGATTGCAGTCCCTGTTATCTTAAATTCCGGCTTGTTCCGTGCCATAAGGATATGGAGTGTTTAAAAAGCATCAGCGTGGAAGATGCCTTTATCGCAGTAAAGCGTTTATTAGAGAGGTAATAAACAATGATTAGGATTCCGGTTTTAGACCTTAAAAAGCAGATTACGCCGATTCGCAGAGAATTGGATTTGGCCATCAAGCGGGTGATTGATAACCATAGCTTTATTTTAGGCCAGGAGGTAGCGGCTTTAGAAAAAGAAGTCCAAAAATACTGTAAAGTAAAATTTGCCGTCGGGGTTTCTAACGGCACTGATGCCATAAAATTAGCCTTGGTGGCATTAGGTATTAAACCCGGGGAGGGGGTAATCTGTCCGGCTTTTACCTATTTTGCCACTGCCGGAGCCGTCGCCAGCTTAGGGGCAGTTCCGGTATTTGCCGATATTGATCCCCGCACTTATTGTTTAACTGCTACAGAGATAGAAAAAGCCGTTAAAAAACACCGCGGTATTAAAATCAAAGCGGTTATTCCGGTGCATCTTTACGGCCAGTGCGCGGATATGGGCGCTATTTTAAAGATTGCCAAAAAATATAAATTGAAAGTAGTGGAAGATACTGCGCAGGCCTTTGGCGCCCAGTATCAAGGCAGGAAAGCCGGCACCATCGGCGATTGCGGCACCCTGAGTTTTTTCCCGGGGAAAAATTTAGGGGCTTTTGGCGATGCCGGGATGGTCCTTACCAATAATAGCGCGGTGGCGGAAAAACTTAGGATCCTCAGGAACCAGGGGAATAAGGAAAGTTATTACCATATTATACTTGCTTATAATAATCGCCTTGATGCCTTGCAGGCAGCGGTATTGCGAGTAAAATTAAGATATCTTGACCGTTGGAATAAGAAGAGGCAGGCTATCGCAGCGCAGTTTAACCGCTGTTTTGCTAAATTTGGATTAACTACACCGTTGGTGCCGGCTTATAACAAGCATATTTACCACCAGTATGTGGTAAGGGTGAATACATCTAATACTGAGCTAGTCCGGCATTTAAAAGAGAAAGGCATTGACGCCCGGGTTTATTATCCGCTGCCGTTACACCTGCAGGAGTGCTTTAAGGATTTAGGCTATAAAAAAGGAGATTTTCCGGAATCGGAGAAAGCGGCCAGGCAAACCCTAGCTATTCCGGTATATCCGGATTTAACCGCTCAAGAAATAAAATATATTATGCGCGCCGTGGAGGAATATTTCTGTGCTTAATCTTTCTGTAGTAGTTTTGACTAAAAATGAAGAAAAAAATATTGAAGACTGCCTGAAGTCTGTTTCCGGCTGGGCAGATGAGATCATTGTAGTTGATGATGAAAGCACTGATAAGACTACAGTTCTTGCCAGGAAATACACCGATAAAATTATTTTTCGCAAAATGGACTTAGAGGGCAGGCATCGTAATTTTGCCTATGCTCAGGCAAAAAATCAATGGGTTTTGAGCCTTGATGCCGATGAGACGGTAACTAATGAATTAAAAGAAGAAATTGATAAAGCTATTTTTTCCGGCAGTTTCGCGGCTTATTCCATTCCTTTGCGCAATTATATCGGTAATTACTGGGTTAAATACGGCGGCTGGTATCCGGCAGCTAAAGTGCGGCTTTTTAAAAAAGATAAATTTAAATATGAAGAAGCCGAGGTGCATCCGCGGGTTTTTATCGACGGAGAATGCGGACATCTTAAATCCGATATTATCCATAAAGGCTATCCGGACCTGGAGCATTTTGTAAGCAGCATTAATCGCCAGTCCACCCTAGAAGCGGTGAAGTGGATTAATACCGGAAGAAAAATGACCCTTTTGTGGGCGTGGTGGCGGGCCTCGGACCGCTTCTTCCGCAGATATATCCGCAAACAAGCCTACCGCGACGGGCTCTACGGTTTTATGATCGCTTTTTTTGACACCTTTTATCAAATCTTAAGTTACGCTAAATACATCGAGATGAGAAGAGAGACGCTTTCCAGCCCAAAGCGGAAAGTGTCTTAAGAGAGGAGTAGCAAATGAAAGTTTTAGTTACCGGCGGGGCAGGGTTGGTAGGCAGCCATGCCGCGGAATTTTTCGCTTTAGCCAATCCTAAGAATAAAGTGATTGTCCTGGATAACCTGATGCGCTCCAAGATCTTTGGCTATGACAAAGACTCGGTAGAGTTTAACTGGAATTATCTTAAGAGTTTCAAGAATATCGAGCGCATTAAGGGCGATGTGCGTAACGATAAGGATGTTGCCAAGGCTATCGGCAAGGGGGTGGATGTAATTATTCATACCGCAGGCCAGCCCGGCGTGCCTTCCAGCGTGCGCATGCCTAAAGAGGACTTTAGCATTAATGCCTTCGGAACTTTGAATGTTCTTGAGGCAGCGCGTAAAAAATCCCGCAATACCGTAATAGTTTATTGCTCTACCAACAAGGTTTTCGGGGAGAATGTGGATAAAATACCCCTGATTGAAAAAGAGCAGAGATATGTCTTTAGCGGCGCAAACGGGGTATCAGAAGCCATGTCTACCGACCTTACCGGGCATACCCCTTACGGCGTTTCCAAGCTCGTCGGTGATTTATATGTTCAGGAATACAGCCATATCTATAAAATGAAGACCGGAGTATTTCGGATGTCATGCACCTATGGCACGCGCCAGTTCGGATTCGAAGATCAGGGCTGGGTGGCCTGGTTTATCATCGCGACACTTTTTAATAAGCCTATCACTATCTACGGTAACGGCAAGCAGGTGCGCGATATGCTTTATGTCGATGACTTAGTTGACGCCTTCAACCGTTTTATCAATAGCGATTTGGAAAGAGGGCTCTTTAATATCGGCGGCGGCCCGGATAATACTATTTCGCTATTAGAGTTTCTTGATGAAATTGAGGCGCTCACCGGTAAAAAACCCAAGGTAAAATTTTCAGACTGGCGGCCTTCTGACCAGAAGGTTTATATTACCGATATTACGAAACTAGAGAAGTCCCTGAACTGGAAGATCCAAACTCCGGTTAAAGAAGGTATCAGAAAGCTAGCCAGCTGGATTAAAGAAAACAAACAATTCTTCCTTTAAAAGGATGAAGGTAGTTTTTTTAGATAGAGACGGAGTGATTAACGAATACCCGGGGGATACGGATTACGTTAAATCCTGGGAGGAATTCCGTTTTCTGCCCACCGCCAAATCCGGCCTTAAAAAACTCACTGATTCCGGAATTGCTACTTTTATCGTCTCCAATCAGGCAGGTGTCTCTAAAGGCATTTATTCACAGAAGACACTGGACTTAATCACCAATAATATGCTCAAAGAGCTGCGTGATGACGGTGCTAATATCAACGGGGTTTTTTATTGCACGCACCGTAGCGAAGAAAACTGTGCCTGCCGTAAGCCCAAAACCGGATTGATAGATATGGCCGTAGCCCAACTCAAGAAAGAAGGCAAAAGAATCGAACTTAAAGAGAGTTTTTTTGTGGGGGATACTGTCCGGGATCTACAGGCAGGAAAAGCAGCCGGCTTAAAGACCATTATGGTATTTTCCGGAAAAGAAAAACCCAAGAATAAAATGAAATGGGAAACCCAGCCTGATTTTACCGCCTATGACCTCTTAGAGGCTACGGAAATTATTCTGAAAAAATAATGAAAATCGTAATTGCCCATGCCTCAGCCGGGACAGGGCATCTTAAGGCCGCCGAAGCCCTCTACCGCTACCTTAAAGATAATTATCCCGCAATCGAGGTAAAGTTAATTGATATCCTGGAGGACTCCAGCCCGGTATTTAAGTTTGCTTACCGTCGTGGCTATTCCTTGCTGGTAAAATACGCGCCCTGGCTCTGGTCGCTGGCCTTTCGGGCAACCAGCTTTAAATTCCTGCCGCAGGTTTCTAAAAAAATAAATTTAATCATTGACCGTTTAAACACCATTGGATTCAGCAAATTTCTTACCCAAGAGAACCCCGATGTTATCATTTCAACTCATTTTACGCCCCCCCAAATAGCCAGCTACCTTAAAAAGACCGGCAGGATTAAATCCCGGCTTGTTACTGTAATCACCGATTTCGGGGTGCATCCTTTCTGGATAAGCGAAGGCACGGATATTTATATCGCCGCCTCAGAATTTACCAAGAGGCAATTGATGGCGCAGGGGATAAGCGAGAGTGCGATCAGGGTTTTGGGCATACCCATAGACCCCAAGTTTAAGAGGCAATACCAAAAAGAAGAGCTTTGCCGTAAATTGAGCCTGGATAAAGATAGATTTACGGTTTTAATCGCTACCGGTTCCTTTGGCATCGGCCCGATAGAAGAGATTGTGGATTTATTATATCAAGAGGCTCAACTTTTGGTAGTTTGCGCCAATAACCAAGAGCTTTACCGCAGCTTAAGAGCTAAAAATTATCCCGGTGTTGGCGTATTCGGTTTTATTGATAACATCCAGGAATTAATGGCAGTGTCCGAAGTCATCGTCGGAAAACCCGGTGGCCTGACTATCAGCGAAGGGTTAGCAATGAGCTTATTCCCAATATTTATCACCGCTATTCCGGGCCAGGAGAGCGAAAATATCAAGGCCTTAGCTCAAGAGGGGGTAGGTATTTATACTAGCGATACCGGCCGCATCAAAGATATCATCCTGGATTTTAAGACCCACCCCGAGAAATTAATCAGCATTAAGGAAAATATCAAGAAGATGCGAAGGCCCGATGCCGCAGGAGAGATTTGTAATGTTGTATGCCAAGGTAGTATTCGGCCTGCCCATTGAAGGGCCGTTTGATTATATTGTTCCTGCTGGCCTCGAGAAAAATATCCAGCCCGGCTGCCGCGTATTAGTCCCTTTTGGCCGCCAGAAAAAAGTAGGCTACATTGTAGCCACCAGCCGCAAATCTACCATTAAAAATCTAAAAAGCCTTATCGATTTACTGGACGACGCCCCGCTTTTAGATAAAACCGCGCTTCTTCTTGCCAGAGAGTTATCAGAATATTATTGTTGTTCCTGGGGTGAGGCGATTGAAACTGCTATCCCCGAGCAATTCCGGAGGCCGAGAAAATTTTCCATAGGAGCGGCAACTGAATCTAAAGCCCCGAAGCCCCGAGCTGAAGTTTTATTGCTTCAGGATTTAGAAGGGGGCCTGCGCTGGAATATTTATTGCGCCGCCATAAAAGAGGCGATAGAAAATAATAAGGCCGCGTTGGTGCTATTGCCGGATATCAACGCCGCCATAAAAGCCCGGGAGCTTATCGCCGCTAAAATGAATTGCGAAACAGGGATTTTATACCGTAAGCAGGCCGGGGCGGCCGAGCTCTGGCTAAAGATCAAGGAGGGTAAGGTTAAAGTGGTAGTCGGAACCCGCTCTACGGTTTTTGCCCCCCTGAATAATCTTGGCTTAATAATTATTGATGAAGAGCACAGCAGCGTTTATAAACAGGACCAGGTTCCGCATTACCACGTCCGCGAAGTTGCCCTGATGCGCTCTAACCTTACAGGGGCAAAGCTGATTTTAGGCGGTATCTCCCCGTCCCTGGAAAGTCTTTATTTATACCAGCAGGGCGCTGGCCGAGGCTGGCAGTATCAGGTTATTTTACGCCAGAGGCCTCTGCCGGAAATAAAGGTTATTGATACCAAGAGTTTTCCCGCAGCTTTGCGGGGGAATAAAACCGGCTTCTCAAAGTATTTTACGGATATCATCAGCCAGGCCCTGGCATCGCAAAGCAAAGTCCTACTTTTTGCCAATCGTCGCGGCTTTGCTACTTTTCTTTCCTGCCCGCGTTGCAAGACCGCCACGAGTTGCCCGCGCTGTAACACTAACCTGGTGTTTCATTTTAAAGATAATATCCTGGCCTGCCACTACTGCAATTTTAAGATGCCGCCGCCAAAAATCTGCCCTGACTGTAACTCGGCCTATATCAGGTATTCAGGCAGCGGAACAGAAAAGATTGAGAGCGAGCTGGCACGGGAATTTCCCCAGGCGCGCATTAATATAGTTGATAATTTAAGCCGGTTAGACATAAGCAGTGCGGATATCTTCATTGCTACTGAAGGGATATTCAGCCAATCCCAGCAGGAATTTGATATTACTGCCAGCCTCTCTATTGATAACTCCCTTAACCGCCATGACCTGCGCGCCGCAGAAAAAACCTTCGCTTTGCTGCTAAGTCTCCTGGGGCTTACCAAAACTAAAATGTTTATCCAGACCGGCCTGGCGCATCACCACTGCTTGCGGGCCCTGGCTGAAAATAAAATCAGCACTTTTTATGAAGAAGAACTTAAACAGAGGCGGGAGCTGGATTTCCCGCCGTATCAACATTTGGGCTTGGTTAAAATAAGAGGCCCAAAGGAATCACAGGTGAGGGAGGCGGCGGAAAACATCTTTAAAAAACTAAAAGATGCCAATAAAAGCAGCAAGGTAAAAATCATTTCGCTTAATCCGGCCCAGCCCCCTAAATTGCGGGGGAATTTTTACTGGCAGGTATTACTGCGTTCTGACAATGCCAAAAGGCTGGCCCGTTTCCTAAAATTACACTTAAAAGATACGCGGCATTCGGGTATAATAGTAACAGTTGATATCGACCCAATTTAAGATATGAAAATAATATTCTTCGGTAGTGACAATTTTGCCATTCTTCCGCTGAAAGCTCTTATGGGCGCGGGTTACGATATTCTTTGTGTCGTGACTCAACCTGATAAGAGCAAGGGACGCGGGCTTGCTTTAGCTGCTACGCCGGTAAAAGCACTCGCCTTAGAGCATAAGCTTAAAATCTATCAGCCAGCCAGTATAAATAATAAAGAAGCTCTAGGTTTCCTGAAAGGCCTGGGCGCGGATTTATTTGTCATAATTGCCTATGGCCAAATACTTGCTCAGGAAATATTAGATATTCCGCGGCTTTTGCCGGTAAATCTTCACGCTTCGTTTCTTCCCAAATACCGCGGCGCCGCACCAATCAACTGGGCGCTGATTAACGGCGAGAAGCAAACCGGCGTCAGCATCATTAAGGTAATCAAAAAGATGGACGCCGGGCCGGTCATTGCGCAAAAATCCTGCGCGATAGAAGAAAATGATAATGCCGTTACTCTCGCGGTTAAATTATCGCAAGTAGGCTCCGGGCTGCTGCTGGAAACCATTAAGGCTGTTGAGCAGAATAAATATCATCTTACGTCTCAAGAAGAGGAGTTGGCAACTTTAGCCCCTAAATTAAAAAAGCAGGACGGCTTGATTGATTGGAATAAGCCCGCGCTTGAAATTCATAATCTGATCCGGGGCTGTTTGGATTGGCCCGGAGCAGTTACCTATTATAAAGGCAAGCTTTTAAAGATCTACCGGGCCAGGCCCGATTCTTTAGCGCAGCAATCTTTAAATCCTGCCCCCGGCGAGCTAATCAAAGCAGCCCCAGACGGCATAACCGTAGCTACTGGCAAGGGTAGCTTGATAATCGAAGAGCTGCAGATTGAGGGCAAGAGGGTGATGAAGGCCGGGGAATTTTTAAGCGGACATAAGGTTTGCGCGGGCGAGCTCCTTACTAAAAAATAATTGCATAATGAATATCCTATGGTATAATTACGCCAATGCCTGAATTAAGAAAAGATCCGATTATAGGTAGATGGGTCATTGTTGCGACGGAAAGGGCCAAGCGTCCGGACCAGTTTTCTTCTAAAGGCGCTGAAACTCCTGCCGTAGATAAGCCTTGTCCTTTTTGCGAAGGCAACGAATCCCAAACCCCGCCTGAAATTTGTGCTTTCCGGCCGAATTATACCTCAGCCAACAGCCCCGGCTGGGATTTAAGGGTTGTTCCCAGCATTGCACCCTTTTTAAAGATTGAAGGAGATTTGGACCGCCGCGGTCGCGGCCTCTATGATATTATGAGCGGGGTCGGCGCTCATGAAATTATCATTGAAACCAGCCAGCATATCGCTAATATGGCGGATTTAAGCGATGAGCAGATATCTAAAGTAATCAGTTGTTATATTAACAGGCTGGTGGACTTGGAAAAAGACCATCGTTTAAAATACGGCTTGATTTTTAAAAATTACGGCTGGACTGCTGGAGGCGGAAGGATTCAGCATTCCCGTTCCCAGCTGATTGCCACACCGGTTAACCCCAAGCGCGTTAAAGAGGAGCTGGTGGGTTCCCGGGATTATTATAATTACCACGAAAGATGTGTTTTTTGCGATTTAATCAAGCAGGAGCTTAATTCCAAAGACAGGCTTATTCTTGATATCGACGGCTTTATCGCTATTGCGCCGTTTGCCGCGCGTTTTCCCTTTGAGGTCTGGATCCTTCCTAAAAAACATTCCGCGGATTTTGTGAATCTTGAGCCCGGCCAACGCCTGGATTTAGCCCGGATAATGAAGAGGGTCCTGGCGAAAATGAAAAAGGGCTTAAATGACCCGCCGTATAATTATGTCATCCATACCGCGCCATTCCGGCGTGCTAAGTCAGGATACTGGAAGAGCGTGGACAGCGATTATCACTGGCACATTGAAATTATGCCGCGCTTGACGCGGATGGCAGGTTTTGAATGGGGGACCGGATTTTATATCTGTCCTCTGGCACCGGAAGACGCTGCAAAGTTCTTAAGAGAGGTTGAAGCTTAAATGGCAGAGCTAAGAAAAGATCCGATCGTCGGCAGGTGGGTGATTGTAGATACTGACCATCCTACCAAGCCCGGGGGCTACGAGTATGAACAGCACATTCCTAAAGGTGTAGCTGTCTGCCCGTTCTGTTATGGCAATGAATCTTTGACTCCGCCGGAGATTGAAGCATTAAGGGATCCTTGTACCGCCCCTAATACTCCCGGTTGGCAGGTGAGGGTGGTCGCCAACAAATTCCCGGCCTTACAGATCGAGGGCGAGCTCGACCGTAGAGGCGTCGGTATGTATGATATGTCTAATGGTGTCGGCGCCCACGAAGTTTTAATTGAGAGCCCCTATCATCATAAGGACCTTTCGGATTTATTGAATGAAGAAGTTGAGAAGATTATTACTATGCATTGCCGCCGGGCGCTGGATTTAATTAAAGATAAGCGTTTTAAATATATTATGATCTTCAGGAATTACGGCCCGGCTGCCGGAGCTTCGCTGGAGCATCCTCATACCCAGATTGTTGCCCTTCCCATGGTGCCCAAGAATGTTAAAGAAGAGCTTGAAGGCGCCCGGGCATATTTTGAATACCGCGAGCGCTGTATCTTCTGCGATATGATGCGCCAGGAAGTTTACGAAAAAGAGAGAGTATTTTTAGAGAATAAATATTTTATATCGTTTTTGCCTTTTGTTTCGCGTTTCCCATTTGAAATCTGGATTATGCCCAAAAAGCACAGCGGCTTATTCTGCCACATGTCCAGCGACGAGATACCGGCATTTGCAGCTATCTTAAAAGATACCATTACTAAAATTAAGGGGGTTTTCCCGAATCTCTCATACAACTATATTATTCACACCTCGCCCATAAACGGCGACGAGAATATTGAAAGTTACCACTGGCATTTGGAATTCATGCCTAAATTGACGCGCGTTGCAGGTTTTGAATGGGGCACCGGTTTTTACCTCGTTCCTACCCCGCCTGAGCAGGCCGCAGAGTATTTAAAGGCAGTAAAATAGATAAGCCCGTAAAACTAAAATTTAAAGGAGGTAACAAAATGGCAGTAAAAGTCGGTATCAACGGTTTTGGCAGGATCGGCCGCCTGGTGGCGCGCGCCATCCTGGAAAAAAACAGCAAGGATCTTGAGCTGGTCGCAGTGAATGACCTTACCGACGCAAAATCAAACGCATTGCTTCTTAAATATGATTCCGTGCATGGCAGGTTTAAGGGAGAGGTTAAGGTTGCCGGAGATGACGCTATTTCCGTCAACGGTAAAATAATTAAAGTCCTTGCCAAAAAAGACCCTGCCGAGCTTCCCTGGAAGGACTTAGGGGTGCAGATTGTAGTGGAATCCACCGGGCTTTTTACCATTAAGAAAGACGGTGTTAATAAAAAAGGTAAGGAAGTTAAAGGCGCTGAAAATCATATTACTAAGGGCGGGGCAAAAAAAGTTATTATTTCAGCCCCGGCAGAAGGCGAAGATATTACCATCGTGATGGGCGTCAACGAAGATAAATACGATCCCAAGAATCACCATGTGCTTTCTAATGCCTCCTGCACTACTAACTGTCTTGCTCCTGTTGCCAAGGTTTTAAACGATAACTGGGGTATTGTAAAGGGCTTGATGACTACTATTCACGCCTATACCAATGACCAGCGGATTCAGGACATGGCGCATTCCGACCCCCGTCGGGCCCGCGCTGCCGCGCTTTCCATGATACCTACTTCAACCGGTGCTGCCAAGGCGATCTCTTTGGTTATTCCGGAGTTAAAAGGCAAGCTGGATGGTTTTGCTATCCGCGTTCCGATACCCAATGTTTCAGTAGTGGATTTGACCTGTCTTTTAGGTAAAAAGGTTACTGCCGCTGACATTAACGCCGCTATGAAAGCAGCCAGCGAAGGAAGAATGAAGGGGATACTCGGGATTACTGATGATCCGGTAGTTTCAGTGGACTTCAATCATTATGAATTAAGTTCTGTAGTCGATGCCCTAAGCACCAAGGTAATCCAGGATGATTTTGTGAAGGTTCTTTCCTGGTATGATAATGAATGGGGATATTCCAATAGGGTAGTGGACTTGTGTGAATACATCGTCCAAAAAGGCCTATAAAATAACTGGATTTTGAAACCTAAAAGAGACGGTTTCCGAAAGGAAACTGTCTCTTTTTATTTGGAGTGTCATGCCTATTAACTATTCAGTTGATAAAAACAATCGTCTGGTAATAAGAAAAAGAGGCAAGGCCTTGCCTGTAAACGGTAACTTTTCTGTAGATAGCAAGAACCGTCTGATATATTGTTTAAATGAAGCACCGGCATGGAGGAGAAAATACCATCTACCGGGAAAAGTCGTCTTTTGCGGCACTTGGAAACTTAATGACAACTATGATTTGGAGCTGGAGCTTCAGCAGGGCAGAGTAAAGGCTGAACAGGAGCCTTTAGTCATCAAGGCTAAGATTATTTCAGCCCAGGCCGATAAGCTCGTTTTTGAAATCAAGTCCGTAGATAATAACGGCCTGTTAAAGCTCGGGATTCTTCAACTAACTGGCGTATGGCAGGCAGATGATTTAAATCAGCTGTCCTTTGCGGTTACCAAAACAGGAAATCCTGATATTCTTACTCTTAAAGGCGCCTGGCAACTGAATAAAAACCAGCAAATCTCCTATATTTTCCAAAGAGTCGAACTGAAAACAAAATCCAAATCCTCGTCGGTAATTACTTTTTCCGGATTCTGGCAGATTGCTGTTAAAGATCGGCTAAGTTATATTTTTTCCACCGGCACTAAATCCCGCTTTGATTTTAAGGTGCAGTTTGAAACACCCACTGTTTATCCTCAAAAGGGGGTAATTAAATACCGTATTGGCATCGGCCTGAAAGAACAGCGGCCCGATAAGCAGAAAATAATTTCGCTTTACGGCACTTGGAAGATAAATCGCAGAATAGGCCTGATTTTTGAAATTGAGTATGCGCACGGCGAAATCTATGCTATGGAATTTGCAGCCGAAGTCAGGCTATCCCAAAATAACCAGGTTACCTTCGCTTTAAAAAATAAGAGGGGTGAGGATTTAGGTATTACCGTTACCTTCACCCATAAGCTCTTGAAGCAGCTTGACAGTAAGTTCTTCCTGCGCCTTAAATACAGCAGGCAGGAGCAGGGGGCTGATATCGGTCTATCCTTTCCTTTCTGACTTTTCTCTTTAAAATTCCTTGATTTTTTACGGAATTGCAATATAATAGTGTTCAATGTCTGAACAGCAGTTTTTAAAAGAAGAAAACCTTTTTATTATCAAAGAGATAGAGTCATTTCCTACCGCTACCCAGCGTTATCTTTCTAAAAAACTCGGCATATCTCTCGGGAAGATCCATTATCTGCTCAAAATGCTTATCAATAAAGGGTTTATCAAGGCCAAAAGCTTCTCTGATAATCCCGGTAAACTCCAGAAAATTTCCTACGCACTCACTAAAGAAGGCCTGCAAGAAAAAATGCGCCTTACTCAGCATTTTTTACATAGAAAAGAAGAGGAATATAATCGTTTAAAACAGGATTGGGAGGAGCTTAGCGCTTGTCACAATCTGTAAATAGAGCGGTCTAATATAAAAGAGGTTAACATATGAAAGATGGGAGTAAAATATGGATAATCAGCAGTGTTTAGCCGAAGATGAAATTGACATAAGGGATTATATTAACGTTATAATTAAAAGGCAAAAGCTTATCTTGAGCATATTTCTTGCCGCAGTGGTTATTGCTGTCATAGTTAATCTACGGATGCTCAAGATTTATGAAATTACTTCTACTGTCCAGCTTGGAAGCGTTAAGGAGCTTTTAATTAAAAATGAAGAAGCAAGAGCGATAATCCTGAATCAAAATTATCTTTCGTCTATAATTAATGATCTAAACCTTAAGATTACAGTTGAGGCCCTCCTGAAAGATATTAAAATTAGTGATATAAGTGGTACCAATTTATTAAAAATAAAAATAACCTATCCTAGTATTGATACGGCTCTTAAGATAAATGATGCAATCGTAAATCCGCTTATTACTCAAGGGCACAGTATGTATAAGGAGAGGACGTCTATTATTAATGAGCGTTTAAAGGAATTATTCGGAGCAATTAGGAATGCTGAAGAAGATATAATTAGGACGCAAAACCTAATCATCAATATTCCTAGTTCTGATAAAATTTCTCAAGCCGAGGTATCTTTAAGGATGATTATTTTACAAAATACCCTTCCTAAATATGAAAATAATCTTACTGATCTCAGAAATCAAAGAAATGATTTGCAAATTCTACTTTCAAGTAGTAAAGATTTTAAGATTTTTGAAGCGCCAATTAGGCCTAAAAATCCCGTAGGGCCTAAGAAAAAACAGAATATTCTTATTGCTGGTATGTTCAGTTTAATACTTGGTGTATTTTTAGCTTTCGTTCTAGAATTTTGGCAGAAAAGTAAAAAAGAAGAGGTTAAATAATGAAAAAAGCTCTTATAACCGGCTAGGACGGCTCATATCTAAAGTAAATTTTATGGAAAAAGTTGATTGTATAATAATCGGTGCAGGAGTTGTTGGTTTGGCAGTTGCGAATAGTTTGGCAAAAGATGATCAGTCAGTTCTTGTTATAGAAAGGCACGATTCTTTCGGCAGGGAGACTAGTTCTCGTAACAGCGAGGTCATACATGGAGGAATGTATTATCCCACTGGTTCTCTCAAGGATATTTTATGTGTTGAGGGTAGGCGCCTCTTATATGATTTTTGTTGTTCGCATAATATCCCTTGCAAGAAAACCGGGAAAATTATTGTTGCTACGGAACCCGGAGAAATCTCTTCTCTTGAGAAATTATTACAACTTGGTAACGCAAATGGCGTTGAGGATTTGCGTTTTTTAACTAAAGAAGAAATAAAAGGTTTTGAGCCGCATGTTTCTGGGGTTGCAGCACTTTATTCTCCGGAAACCGGCATTATAGATTCGCATAGGTTTATGTCTTGTTTAGTTGCTTTAGCGCAGGAACGTGGAGCAATGATTGCTTATAATTCTGAGTTTTTACAAGCGACGAAAGAAATAAGTGGTTATAAAATAGTTGTTAAGAATGGAGTTGATGAGCTTAGTATAATGGCAAGAATAGTTATTAATTCTGCCGGCCTTGATTCTGATATTGTGGCACAAAATGCGGGTTTTGATTTGGATAAATATCAGTATAACATTCATTATTGTAAGGGGCAGTATTTTCGTTTGAATAGCGCTAAAGCTCGATTATTGAAAATGTTAATCTATCCAGTACCTGAGCCTGTTAGTGGAGGATTAGGCGTACATGCTACTGTTGACTTGGCAGGTGGTGTGCGTTTAGGCCCGGATGATGAATATTTAAAATCTCGTGTTCAAGATTATTCTGTTGATTCTTTGTGCCGTCTAAAATTTTGTGAATCGGCGCGTAACTTTATTCCTTTTATTTCTGAAGATGATCTCTCTATTGATACAGCTGGTATTCGCCCTAAACTTCAAGGGCCAGGGGGCGATTTTAGGGATTTTGTGATTTCTGATGAAGCAGATAAGGGTTTCCCCGGTTTTATTAATTTAATTGGTATAGAATCTCCGGGGCTTACTGCTTCTTTGGCAATCTCGCGTTATGTGAGAGAAAAAGTTCTAAGGTATTCTTAAAGAATATCAAAGTGGTTAAGAAGAGATAAAATATGGCTAAAGAGTTTATTAAAGATTATCAAAATCGCTTAATTAATTGTATGCAATCTTTTGACTGGTCGCCGGTGGCTCAGCTTGCCCATAGAATTCTGTTAATTCAAAAAGAGAATAGGCACATATTTTTATGTGGTAATGGCGGAAGCGCTGCCAATGCAATGCATATCGCCAATGATTTATTATATCTCCGATTCAAAGGTAAGGGACTAAAGGTAACGGCATTACCAGCAAATCAGGCTGTTTTGACTTGTTTAGCTAACGATACCGGATATGAGAACATTTTTTCATTTCAACTGGAACAATTGGGCAAAGAAGGTGATATCCTTATTGTTCTCTCTGGAAGCGGTAACTCTTTTAATATTTTAAAAGCAGTAGATATTGCTAAGAAGATGCGTATTTCAACCTGCGCAATTTTAGGGTTTGATGGTGGTAAATGTTTAGGTCTAGCTGATATTTCTATCCATTTTCCGATAAATGATATGCAAATAGCGGAAGACTTACAACTAATAGTTGGGCATATGTTGATGCAATGGCTTAAAGAAGGTGAGTTTTGATGCTTGAGACTCGCGAGAAGATAGTTGTAATAGGAAGCAATTCTTTTTCCGGGGCAAGTTTTGTGGCGTATTGCTTTTCTTTGGGAATCGAAGTATTGGGTATAAGCCGTTCTCCTGAGCTAGCTGATGTTTTTCTGCCCTATAAGTGGAAAAATATAAATAAGACAGTAAAATTTAGGTTTGAAAAACTTGATCTAAATCATGATACAGATAAAATAGTTGGCAGTATTGAGAAGTTCCGTCCGGATTATATTATAAATTTTGCCGCGCAGGCGATGGTAGCCCAAAGCTGGGAGCATCCGGAGCAGTGGTATCAGACTAATGTTGTTGGCAATGTGAAGCTTCATGATAAAATCAGGAGTTTTAATTTCCTTAAGAAATACGTTCACGTTTCAACTCCGGAAGTTTACGGTAATTGCACTGGGCAGGTAACCGAGTCAACGCCCTTTAATCCAAGTACGCCCTATGCTGCTTCAAAGGCAGCGTGTGATTTACATTTACGGACTTTTTTTAATCATTATAAATTTCCGGTAGTTTTTACGCGTGCAGCCAATGTCTATGGCCCGGGGCAGCAACTTTACAGAATAATACCTCGAACTATTTTTTATATAAAGCTTGGCAAGAAATTGCAATTGCACGGGGGAGGAAATTCAGTACGCTCTTTTATTCATATTGAAGATGTAGCGACAGCTACTTTGAAAATTGCGCAGGAAAGCACTGTGGGAGAAGTATACCATGTATCTACAGATTCGTATATTTCTATAAGAGATTTAGTAGAATTGATTTGCAGAATGATGAAGGCGGATTTTATAAAAACTGCCGAAATAGTAGATGAGCGTCCGAGTAAAGACGCCGCGTATTTATTGAATAGCGATAAGTTGCGTAAAGAATTAGGTTGGACAGATCGTATCAAGTTAGAAGATGGCATACACGAAACCATAGATTGGGTAAATGATAATTTCGAAGAGTTAAAAAAACAGCCAAGTGAATATGTTCATAAAGAATAGTTTTAAATAGTAAAGGCGCAATGTATACCGCAAGAAAACATATTGCTTTTAAAAATGCCCCGGATTTCTTCGCTAAATTAAAGAGTAGTGGGAAAATGATTGTTCATTGCCACGGTACGTTTGATCTTCTTCACCCCGGACACATTATTCATTTTGAAGAAGCTAAAGCCTTGGGAGATGTTTTAGTAGTGACGATTACCGCGGAGAAATATGTGAATAAAGGCCCTGGTCGGCCATATTTTAACGATGAGCTTAGAGTTAAATACTTAGCATCTTTAGAGTGTATTGATTATGTAGTAGTAGTCCCTTTTCCTGCCGCCTGTGAAGCAATAGAATGTGTCCGGCCGCATGTATATTGCAAAGGTAAAGAGTATGAAAATCCTCAGGTTGATGTAACTGGTAATATCCATGATGACATTCGTACCGTAGAGCGTTTGGGAGGCCGGGTGCATTATGTAGGTTCGGTTGTATTCAGCTCAACAAAACTACTTAATAATCATTTTGAAGTTCATCCGCCGCAGATGAAAGAATTCTGTAAGAAGCTGGCAGCTAAATATACGCCGAGTCAATTCAAAGAAATAGTAGATAGTTTTAAGGATTTAAAAGTTTTGATCATTGGAGACATAATCTTTGACCGGTACTCTTCAGTCAAAGTACAGGGCCTTACCTCTAAAAATCGTATCATCTCCACAAGGTTTTTATCTGAAGAAACACAGGCTGGAGGTGCCTTAGCGGTTTTCCGCCATGTAAAACAGTTCACTTCGCATGCTAAACTCATCAGTTTAATAGGTACTGAAGAATGGGCAGAGCCAGCTTTAGCTAAATATATAAATCCTGATGAAGATAAAATAATCCGTAGCCCAGATTTTACTACTATTATCAAACAGCGTTTTGTTGAACCACTTTCGGAAGGGAAAGAATTATCTAAGCTATTTGCTATTAATATAATAGAAGAACAGTATTTAAGCGAAAAAGTTCAGAATCTAGTTTATAACCTAATAGATAATTGCATAAAAGACTATGATTTAGTCATGGTCATGGATTTTGGCCATGGGCTTATGCAGGATAAAATCCGGGAACTGGTTCAGAAGAAAGCGCCGTTTCTTGCTCTTAATTGTCAAACTAATAGTTATAACCATGGTTTTAATGTAATCGATAAACAATATCGCCGCGCAGATTCCTTTTCTTTGGATGAGTCAGAATTAACTTTAGCTTGTGGTAAGCAGAATATAAACTTTTCTGAAGAATTAAAAAAGTTGCAACATAAGTTTTCCGCTCGCTATTGCTGGTTAACCCGCGGTAGCATAGATACGATCGGAATTAAAAAAAGTGAACCAGAATGTAAATGCATACCTTTTGAGCAATCGATAGTTGATGCGGTAGGCGCTGGAGATGCCTTTTGCTCTGTAGCTTCTTTAGCGGCAGTAAAAGGTTTGCCCATAGATTTGGCTACTTTTATGGGCCAACTAGCAGGGGCACAAGCAGTTCGTATTATTGGTAACGCCGATTCTATAAAAAAGGATAAATTTTTAAAAGGCGGGATGGCTTTGCTTAGTTTTTAATTAATATAGAAAGGAGCACATGAATATACTTATTTTGGGCGGTTGTGGTTTTGTAGGAACAATTTTAACTCAGACGCTTTTAGCTGAAGGGCATTACATCACTGTAGTAGATATACAGTGGTTTGGTAATTATTTGGCTGAGCATAAAAATCTCAAAGTTATTAAAGAAGATATACGCAATATAGATAATATTCCAATGAAGGGCATAGACGTAGTTATGCATTTAGCCAATATTGCTAATGATCCCTGCGGTGAGTTGAATTCTAAGTTAGCCTGGGAGGTGAATGTTTTAGCAACTATGCGTTTAGTGGAGCGGGCTATACAGCATAAAGTGAAACAGTTTATTTTTGCCAGTTCCGGCAGCGTTTATGGGGTTAAGGATGAGCCGGAAGTCACAGAAGAGCTTTTTCTTATGCCTATATCTGATTATAATAAAACCAAGATGATAAGTGAGCGGGTGTTGATGAGCTATCAGGATAAAATATGCATTCAAATCCTACGCCCGGCAACAGTCTGCGGCTATTCGCCTCGGATGCGTTTAGATCTTTCAGTAAATATGTTAACTATTCAAGCTTTAGCTAATGGTAAAATTACCGTATTGGGAGGCAATCAGACCCGTCCTAATATCCATCTAAAAGATATGATAGGAGTTTACTTGCATTTTCTCAAAAAAGGTATTGAGCTGTGCGGTGTGTTTAACGCCGGTTTTGAAAATTTATCTATCATTAATATAGCCAACAAAGTGGTTGCGCATATTCCTGCTAAGATTATCGTCAGTGAGTCTAATGATCCGCGTTCCTATCGGTTGTCTTCAAAGAAGCTGTTGGCGACAGGATTTAAGCCGAAGTATTGTGTTGACGACGCGATAAAAGAGATTTCTGAAAAATTTAAATCTGGAAAGCTTAAAGATGAAGATAGTTGTTATAACATTAGAACGATGAGAAAAATATCTAATTTAAACTAATTCTAGAGAAAATAATCAGAGAGATTTTAAAATGGATATTATAGAATTTAAACGTATTGCTAATTTAATAAGAAAAAAACTTGTGGTAATGTCTCATCAAGCAGGGGCGGCGCATTTAGGTTCTTCGCTTTCATGTGTGGATATTTTAGTTTCAGCGTATTGGGGAGCGTTAAATATTAATCCTAAAGATACCGGATGGGTAAAGCGAGATCGTTTTATCCTAAGTAAGGGGCATGCCGCGGCAACTTTGTATGCTGTGCTATCATATAAAGGTTTTTTTCCTGAAGAATTATTGGAAAAATATGCAAAACACGGTTGTTGTCTGCCCGAGCATCCTGCTCCAAAATGCATTCCTGGACTTGAAGCAGCAACGGGCTCGTTGGGGCATGGATTATCATTAGGATTAGGAATGGTTTTGGCAGGGCGCATTCAGCAACAATCTTATCGTGTTTATGTTGTTATAAGTGACGGTGAATGTAATGAAGGTTCTGTGTGGGAAGCTGCGATGTTTGCTCCTGCACAAAAAATGGATAATCTTATTGCTATTGTTGATTATAATAAATGGCAAGCCACAGGCAGAAGTAATGAAATTATGGCACTTGCTCCCTTGAGACAAAAATGGGAAGCATTTGGCTGGAGCGTGTATGAAATAGATGGACATGATATGGATGCTTTGACTAAAGTTTTAAAAAATGTTCCCGATGGAACTGGAAAACCAATTGTAGTTATAGCGCATACAGTTAAAGGGAAAGGAGTATCTTTTATGGAGGATGATAATAATTGGCACTATCGTATTCCAAAAGAAGAAGAAGTAAATAATGCTCTTAAGGAGCTTGGACAATTATGAGGAATGTATTTGCATCAGAGCTTACCGCTATTGCTTTAACTGATGGCAGGATTGTTTTACTCTCTGGTGATATAGGAAACCGTTTGTTTGACGAATTCAAAAAGCATTTTCCAAAACGTTTTTACAATTGTGGAGTTGCAGAAGCGAATATGATGAGTATGGCAGCTGGTATGGCTTTATGTGGGATGAGACCGATCACATATACAATTACTCCATTTGCTACTATACGATGTTTAGAGCAGATAAAAATAGATGTTTGTTACCACAATTTACCAGTTGTAATTGTTGGTATTGGCAGTGGATTGTCTTATGCAGAACTTGGGGCCACGCATCAATCTTGTGATGATATTGCATTTTTAAGGGCGGTGCCCAATATGACAGTGATCTGTCCATGTGACAGTTATGAGGTGAAAATGGCATTGCGTAAGGCCGTACAATATAATGGACCAGTGTATATTCGCCTTGGAAAAAAAGGGGAGCCAGTTATCCATAAAGATGATCCGGATTTTAATATAGGTAAAGGTATTACTATAACTCAAGGTACCGATGTGTGTATTTTGAGCACAGGTACTATTATGCCTGTTGTTTTGCGGGCCGGTGAAGAATTAAAGAAAAAGAATATTTCTACGGAAATCGTAAGCTATCATACTGTTAAGCCTTTAGATGTTGATATACTTGGCCGAGTGTTTTCAAAATTCAAAGTAGTTGTTACAGTAGAAGAACATAGCGTTGTGGGAGGTTTTGGTAGTAGCATTGCGGAATGGTTTGTGAAGCAAGAGAAGATTAAAGCACGTCTTTTGAATATTGGCGTAAGTGATGAGTTTTTTTATGATGCACGAGATCAGGACTATGCACGCCGATGCTATGGCCTTACTCCGGAAGCTATAGCAGAAAAGATAAGGGGTTATTATGGAAAGGATAGTGCTTAGAGATGAATACATTGTCAGCAATTTTAATTGAAACAGGCAAGCCACTAGTTGTAGATAATATAGAAATTCCTGTATTAAGGCCCGGGCAAGTTTTAGTTGAAATTGCTTTTAGTGGTATATGTCATACGCAAATATTGGAATGTCGGGGTTATCGTGGTGAAGATAAATTTCTGCCACACTGTTTGGGTCATGAAGGAAGTGGTACTGTTTATGAAGTAGGAGCCGGAGTTGCAAAGATTAAAAAGGGAGATAAAGTTATTTTATCTTGGATAAAAGGTTCTGGTGCTGATGTTTTAGGGACAACGTATAAATGGGGAAATAAAATCGTAAATTCTGGGGCTATTACTACATTTAGCCGCTATTCCGTTATTAGTGAAAATCGTCTAACAGGTGTGATTGAGAATATTCCTATGAATGAATTGGCGTTACTGGGTTGTGCAATTCCTACAGGATCCGGAATGGTGATTAACACGGCAAAACCTATTCCGGGACAAAGTATTGCTATCTTTGGCGTAGGAGGTGTTGGTCTTTGTTCGGTTGCCGCATCCTCTGCTTCCGGATGTGTTCCGATTATTGCGGTTGATATAAATAATGAAAAACTTGATATTGCAAGAAAAATGGGTGCCACGCATATTATTAATCCAAAAACTACAGATGTTTTTAAAGAGATCAATAGTATATGTCCAGGTGGGTTGGATTTTGCTATTGAATCCAGCGGCAGGCCGAATGTGATGTTGCAGGCAATACAGAGCATTAGAAAGCAGGGCGGGACGGTTGTGATCGCTGGCAATGCCAGGTATGGAGAGAAAATAGAGCTCGATCCGGGTCAATTTAATCAAGGTAAACGCTTATTGGGAACGTGGGGCGGGGATAACTGGCCTGATCGTGATTACCCCCGTTATTGTAGGCTTGTTAGCTCTGGTAAGTTGACCTTGAAACCTTTGCTATCTAAACCATATAGTTTACATCAGATTAACGAAGCAATAGATGATTTAGAGGCAGGGAAAGTTATACGTCCACTTATAGATATGTCGATAGAATAGGGATATATATGACAATAGGTGTTGATTTTGATAATACAATTGTTTGTTATGATAATCTGTTCTATAAAGTCGCGTTAGAACGGAATTTAATTCCTGCTAAAGTCGGGGTAAATAAAAGCAATGTCCGGGATTATCTTAGACAGATAGGTCAAGAAGATGCGTGGACAGAATTACAAGGTTTAATTTATGGAGTTTATATTAAAGAAGCGTTGTTTTTCCCTGGAGTGCGGGAGTTTTTCGAGTATTGCAAGTTACAAAATATCAGGACATATATTATAAGTCATAAAACACGGTATCCTTTTATTGGCGAGAAATGTGATCTGCATGAATCAGCAAAAGAGTGGATTAAATTACAGGGGTTATATGATAAGAAATTCGGATTAGATTCATCTTCGGTTTTTTTTGAACTTACAAAGGAAGAAAAAATAAATCGCATCTCAAATACCGGTTGCACGCATTTTATTGATGATCTGCCGGAATTCTTTGAAGAAAGTGATTTCCCAAATGGAGTTGGGCGCATTTTGTTTGATTCCCATAATATTTATGAAAACTCTAATATATTTAAGCGGGTTACTTCTTGGATGGCAATCAAGAGGTTTTTTATTGAGAGGCAAATAGGTTAATGACACAGGAGCGATTAGAAAATGTGGTAGTATCTTTGCTCGCGAAAATAGGCAAAAAAGGAGACTTTAACATTTATCGGCTTGCGGGTGGCGGAAATAATAAAGTGTTTCGTGTAGATTTGGACAACAGCCATTTTTTACTTAAAGAGTATTTTCAGGATGCGAATGATACCAGAAACCGGCTAAAAACAGAATATTCTTTTTGTGAATTCGCATGGAATATGGGAATACGTTCTTTGCCACAGCCATTTGTTTGTGATTGTAATAACAATACCGCTCTTTATGAATTTATAGAGGGTAGGCATTTAGAACCCAAAGAAATAGAAAAGCGATTTGTGGTAACCGCTCTAAACTTTTATGCAGAATTGAATAAATATAAGAAAAACGTTGAAGCCAAGAAACTTCCATATGCGTCAGAAGCGTGCTTCAGTGTTAGTAGTCATTTAGAATGTGTTAATAACAGGATTGAAAGATTAAAAGCTATTGAAGTAAGTTCAAGCATAGACAACGAAGCATTAGATTTTATCAAAGATGAACTTGCTGAAGCGTGGAGGGATGTTGCAGTTTGTGCAAAAAAAAAGTTTCAGAAATTAAGAATAAAATTAAACGCAGAAATTTCAAAATTCGATCAATGTCTTTCCCCGTCTGATTTTGGATTTCATAACGCTCTCTTGCCGGCTGATGGTGCTATACGTTTTATTGATTTCGAATACGCGGGTTGGGATGATCCGGCAAAGACAGTTTGCGATTTTTTTTGCCAGCCTAAGGTTCCCGTCCCCATGGCATATTACGATATGGTTGTTAACGCGGTATTCGATAATTTGACAGAACCGAAATTACATGCGGATAGGGCGATGGGTTTATTACCGGTGTATCAAATAAAATGGTGTTGTGTTTTGCTTAATGATTTTCAATCAGTTGGAAGTAGGCGAAGAGATTTTTCTAAAGGTTTTATAAATAAAGATAAACAAAAAAGTAAACAGCTTAACAAAGCAAAAATCGCTTTAAAAAGAGCGTTGGAACAAAATGTTTGTTAGAAGGAGTGGATATGAGGCAATTGTTAGAAATTATCGCAGTATTGCATAAGAAAACTAAAAGGGATTATATTGGTAGAATGACTGATAATAAAGTAGAGTGTATGAAAATTGCGAAGAAATATGACAAGGATTTTTGGGACGGAGATAGAAGGCATGGTTATGGTGGATTTAAATATGATAGTAGGTGGGAGATAGTCGCTAAAAAATTAATCGAACAATATAAGCTTCGAAACAACGCAAAAATTTTGGATGTTGGATGCGGTAAAGGTTTTTTGATGTATGAGTTTACTAAACTTCTGCCACAATCTCAAGTGATCGGTTTTGATATTTCGGAATACGCAACGCAGAACGCGAAAGAAGAAATAAAGGATAAGTTATTTATTCATAAAGCGCAAGATAAATATCCATTTAAAGATAAAGAGTTCGATTTAGTGATATCAATAAATGCATTGCATAATTTGTTTGTACATAATTTAAAACAGGCGTTCGAAGAAATTGAAAGAGTGGGTAAAGATAAGTACATTGTAGTGGAAGGATATAGAAACGAAGAGGAGCTGTTTAATCTTCAATGTTGGGTTCTTACGGGAGAATGTTTTTTTACTCCGGAAGAATGGATATGGTTGTTTAATGAGTTTGGATATAATGGAGATTACGAGTTTATTTATTTTGAATAAAATTATTTAATAAGGGGTAAATATGAACTTAGGCGGACACTACTTTACAGATATTGAATTGAAGAATGCTGGCTTTAAAAAGATAGGGGAAAACGTAAAGATCCACAACAGGGCCAGTATTTATGGGGTGGAAAATATTTCGATTGGGGATAACGTTAGAATTGATGATTTTACCGTAGTGATTGCCACTGGAGAATTGGAAATAGGTTCATATGTCCAGATTTGTAACTTTTGTTTTTTGGGAGCAAAATATGGAATCACAATGGAAGATTTTACTACTTTGGCCCCGGGAGTAAAAATATTTACTGCAAGTGATGATTACTCTGGAGAAAAACTATGCAATCCAACAGTTCCTAGAGGATATTCTGGAGGAAAGCATGGTAAAATTATTCTTAAGAAACATGCAATTATTGGGGCGGGTAGTATTATTCTTCCATCATGTGTGATAGAAAATGGGGTTTCTGTTGGAGCTTTGTCTTTAGTCAATCAGAACCTAAGGGCGTGGAATATATATGCTGGCATACCAGTAAAACAAATTAAGAAACGGAAGAAAAATATACTAGATTTAGAAAACCAATTGTTAGAAAAACTTAGAGACGATATTGGAGGCATGAACAATGATTGATACGGGTAGTTATAATAAAAAAAACATTTTGTATAAAAAACTAATGGAAGATTTGTATGCAAAATATTCAGAAGGAATTAAGCTTTCCCCTGAATATGCGTATTTTGTTAAAGAAAATATGCTTAATTTTTTCTTTAGGCTTGCTAGGTATAAATTTGTTGCGCGTCTGTTAAAAAAAACAGACTGTGTTCTGGATGTTGGGTGCGGGTCTGGTTTGGGAAGCATTTTTATAAGCCAGCATTGCAGGCATGTTACAGGTTTGGATGTTAAATTGACAGAGATAGAAGAAGCCCGTTTGATTAATAAAAGAGATAATGTTGAATTTGTTGTAAAAGATTTTTTTAAAATGAAGGTACTGAAAAAACATGATGTAATAGTTGCCCTTGATGTAATCGAGCATATGACTGTAAAGTCAGGACAAGGGCTGATTAGAACTATGGCAAATCATTTAACACCGGCAGGGATGATAATTATTGGTACCCCAAGTCTGTATTCTTATAAGTATCAGGGGAAACTTAGTAAGGCCTCGCATGTGAAATGTTATGAACAGCAGGAGCTACTCTTTCTAATCGATAAAAATTTCGGCCGGACAGTTGCTTTTTCAATGAACGATGAGTTAGTCCACACAGGATTTTCCAAATTAGCGTGGTATTATTTTGTTTTAGGGTTTATGCCAAAAGGTAATCGATAACACAGAAATTGGAGAAATATTTTATATGAAAGTTCCTTTTCTTGATCTGAGAGTTACCAATAAGACCGAAAGGATGGAGTTGTTAGCAGCTGTTAACGCCGTATTGCGGCACGGCCGGATCGTACTCGGTCCAGAAGTATTACGTCTTGAAAATACTGTAGCTAGACTGTGCGGTAGGAAATACGCGGTTGCCGTGAATTCTGGCACTGACGCGCTCTTTTTGACGCTTAAGGCTCTCGGCATCGGAGCTGGCGATGAGGTTATAACTACATCGCTTTCGTGGATAGCTACTGCCAACGCTATCGCCCTCACCGGTGCCACGCCCGTCTTTGCGGATATACGCGATGATCTCAATATAGACCCTTTAAGCGTAAAACTGCTTATTACCCGGAAGACGAAGGTTATACTTCCTGTGCATTATACAGGCAAAGTTTGTGAAATGAAGGAATTATTAGAGATAGCGAAGATGAACAGATTGGTGATAGTAGAGGATGCGGCGCAGTCATTCGGCGCATTGTATGGAGGTAGAGTAGCTGGTTCTTTCGGGATAGCGGCGTGTTTCAGCATGAATCCTATGAAGGTGCTTGCCGCATGCGGAGAAGCAGGTATTATCGTTATGGACAAAAAGGATATTCGTGAGCGGCTCGTCGCGTTGCGTTATAACGGAACGGTTAACCGCGAGACATGTATAGAACCCAGCCTGAACGGGCGCATTGATACTATACAGGCTGCCATCCTATTGAAACGTCTATTGAGGGTGAAGTGCATTATAAAAAAGAGGAGACAGATAGCCGCTAGCTATAGTAAGAAACTCGATGGAATAGTAGAGACTCCGCGTGAGGCGAAAGGAGAGAGAGACGTTTATTATACCTACACCATACGTGCTGATCGACGCGATGAGCTTAAAGATTATCTCCAATCCAGAGGGATCGAGACGAGGATACAGCATCCATATTTGATGCCTCAGCAGCCCGCCTATCGTCGAGGGAGGCGTGGCGAATTTGCCAACGCTGAGCGTTTGTATAAACGTATCCTTTGTATCCCAGTGAACGAGAAATTGAACCGCAACCAGGTTGACTTCGTGGCCGCGAGTATAAAAAAATTCTATACAAAAACATGATAAAACCAGATGTATTTTTTTTAGGAAAAGAGATAACCGAAATAAAAGCAAAAGACCTTGCCGATCTCAAAGAAGCCGCTACAAGGTCGTCTTTAAAACGCGCCCGTTTCTGTATGCATAAAGACCATAATGATACTATGCATGAAATGATCATTGCTTTTCGCAAGGGTTCCTATATACGTCCGCATCGTCATAAAGAAAAGATTGAATCTTTTCATATCATAGAGGGAGAACTTTTAGTTATATTTTTTGATGATAACGGTAACCCAACTCACAGGATAAAGATGTCTCCTTACAATTCGGGAGAAACTTTTTTTTACAGACTTTCTGTTTGTGCATGGCATATGGTCATACCTATTTCAGAATATGTAATATTGCATGAGATAACGAATGGGCCTTTCGTTGAGGGTGAAACGGAATTTTCGACATGGTCTCCGAACGAATCCGACAGCAACGAAGTTACGGATTTTTTATCAAAAGTTTTAAATGAAAAGATCTCTTAAGGATCCACCCTTAATAGTCAAAAGTTAGTATATGCGTTTATATAAAAGATTATCATTGCCGTTGCAGAGAGACAAAATTCGGCAGTTGTTTTATATGAACACAAACCCCTAAGAATTGAGGAATTAATTATTCATGAGACAGTGTTTGCGGGATATCGCTAAAAAATTTCCCCTCTGTGTGATCGTCTTTCACGTACTCAGAAGTTTCGTCCGCAGTGTTCTTGGCATAATTGCTTGGTTTCTTGCATCACCGCACAGTATTTTTGGCGTTATTCGAAAAGATGATCGGCGTGTCCTGATGATTTACGACCTGACAAGCCAGCCCTATAGTATTGGCGACATCCTTATTTTTCAGGAAGCTGGTCTTGTTTTGCTCGAGGAAAATGGTTGTGCGGCCGTCGATTTTGCCTTAGTCTACAACCCTACCCACCCTGCTGTTCCCGATCCTGTCTTATCTAGTATCACCGAAGATAACTGCCTCTTCCACTTGGGTTCGATTCTTCCCGTGGCACAGGTCAACTCGCGCCTCGGCTCCTTGTTTCTGTTTAATAGCCATAAACACCTAGAACGTTTTGTGGTGGATAATAAGGATCGGTATCTGGTCTGGCCATCAGCAGGGACCTATTTTTCCCGGGAGTATCTACTCTATCGCATCTTCAATGAACTCTTTGTTAAGTATTACCGAAAAAATAATCGGCTCCCCACGTTGTATTCAAGACCTAGTATGTTGTCATGGTCTTCCAACTTTATGCGTAAACATGTTTTCCCTTTTTTTCCAGTCACAGTTCAATTGCGTAGGAATTCTATTAATCCCGGTCGTAATTCTAATTATGATGTTTGGCTTGAATTTTTTGCCGCATGCAACGGAAATTATCCAGTTAAGTTTATTATTATCGGTGCGGAATCCGAGATGGACGAACGGTTTAAGCATTGTCCCAATGTGCTCATGGCAAAAGACTTTCGTACAGGCGTTGAACAGGATCTGGCTCTGATCAACAGTGCGGCCATCCATATGGGGGCCGCATCAGGACCCGGTGCTATGGCTTATTTTAGTTCAACCCCCTTTCTTCTTTTCAATGCTCCAATCAAGACAGAGGCACTACTCAACTTCGGCTATATTCAAAATGGCAATTTCGCGCGGGCTTTTTTCTCAAGCCCCGTGCAACAGGTTGCCGTTACCCCAGAAACATTAGATATATTAAACGAAGAATTTGAAAAAATGTGGGGGGCGCTGGATAAAGAACTCTGGGACAAGATTATCAAGCAGCCATCGAATAATACCTCAGATATATACACATGGTTACGCTGACGGCTATTTTGTTAGTGGAGGTGGTTTAACAGGAAAGTCTGCATTGACAGCAGTTGTTAAGGGGGGCACGTGCATTTTTTTACAACCTTAAAAACCAGAATCAGTTCGTTTCTCGGCAGGATGGAATTTGACCGGGCGGTTTATTTTGGAATTGTGGCAAGGATATGGGGTGGTGTGGCAGGTCCGGTCACGGCAGTTCTCATTATTTCCTTTTTTTCGCCGATCCTGCAGGGATATTACTACACCTTTGCTAATCTTCTTGCTCTGCAGATTTTTGCGGAATTAGGTTTTGGGCTTGTTATTGTCCAATTTGCCAGCCATGAATGGTCAAAATTACGGCTTGATGAAACCGGTGGTATTACGGGCGATCCGGATGCGCTGTCGCGACTGACCAGTCTTGCCAGATTTGCCTTGAAATGGTATGCCACGGGTGGTGTGATCTTTGCGGTAGGTCTTAGTATTGGCGGTTACTTCTTTTTTTCCCGCACTCCCGATCCAACTGTTGACTGGGTAATCCCATGGTTTGCTTTGTGCCTGTTCACCGGGATCAATCTTTGTTTTATTCCGATCTGGTCATTACTCGAGGGGTGCAATCAGGTTATCCGTGTCTATCGTTTTAAATTTTACCAGGGCCTGATCGTAAGCAGTGCCACCTGGATTCTCATGGTTTCTGGTGCAAAGCTCTGGATTCCTTCAATCTCCTGCGTGGTTGTCTTCGTTTGCTCGTTAGTCTTTCTCATCGTAAAATGTCGACGTTTTTTTGAGACATTGTTTGCTTCAGTATACACTGGGAAGATTATTGCGTGGCGTAGTGAAATCCTGCCCATGCAGTGGAAAATTGCCCTCTCGTGGATTTGTGGATATTTTGCGTTTTTTCTTTTCACACCGGTACTATTTCATTATCAAGGCGCACGTATCGCGGGACAGTTTGGCATGTCATGGAACATTGTCGGTTTCATAGGAGCAGTGGCAGCCTCATGGGTTTCACCGAAAGTCCCCCAGTTCGGCATGCTGATTGCCCGGCGAGAATACGGGGAACTTGATGCCCTTTTTTGGCGGGTCACAAAAACAGTAGTTGTCATTACGGGCTTACTGACAGTATTTTCTTGGTTTGGGGTGCTTCTACTTAATGTGTTTTTGCCTTCATTAGCCCAGCGTCTATTACCGCCTTTACCCTTTGGTTTGTTTTTACTTGCGCAGTTTCTGGCGGCGTCTTCAATGTCTTTCCCCACATACCTGCGAACCCATAAAATTGAACCTCTTCTGTTAACTTCAATACTGAGTGGTTTTTTTATTGGATTGTCTACTTTGATTTTGGGAAAATATTATTCCGTAACTGGAATGGCGATAGGATATTTGGCAATCCAAATGATATCAGTTCCGTGCGTTGTAATTATATGGCACCGTTGTCGGAAACTATGGCACGCACCAGTGAGAGTATAATGAAAATTACTTTGTTAGTTTTTTCGGATTTTCCAGATGGTTCAGCAATGGGACGTCGTACACATCTTCTTAGCAAAGGATTTGCAGAGCTCGGGCATGAAGTGAGTGTTGTTGTTGCTCAACGATTCAGCAATGGACCTCTTTATGAAGAATTTGATGGGCTGAAGGTTTATTGGGGGACCTTAACAACGCCAGAGACTTTTCATGATTTGAGCGAACGCCTAAAAGCCCGCTGGGCTTCTTATAAGATTGTTTGTAAATTATTTAGACAGGGGATGGATTGGCTAATATTGATCTTTCCTGAACTGGATAGACTTCCCTACTTACTGGTAGCAAAAAAATATGGTGTTAAAATCATCTCGTCTTATGAGGACGATCGTACCTTACCGCCGAATCCGACGATAAGGAATTATTTTTTATTCTTGAGGGCTAAACTTGCTGATAAAATTATACCACGACTGACCAATTTGAATACGGTGACAAGTACTTTTCTTGACAGGGCGATTCGCAAAACTGCGCCAAAGACTCCAACATTTCTTTTTCCTCCAATTGTTGATCCGGAAGTATTTGTTTATAATCAGTCAGCCGCGGGAAGTTTTCGTTCCAAGTGGAAATTGGGAAACGATGTTGTAGTAGCGTATACTGGTACTTACTGGTATGTCGAGGGGCTTGCAAATCTGCTTGCAGCCGCTAATAACCTTAGTCAATCTGGAGAAAAGTTTAAGCTGGTTATAAGCGGAAAAGCCCATTTAGGTCTTTTTGCTGATAATGTGTCGGAATTAATCGGTAAATATCATCTGGAGAATGTGGTAATTGAAACCGGATGGCTGGCTACAGAAGAGGTTGTGGCGGCAATGTCAGCGGCGGACATATTAGTTGCTCCTAAGTTGAGCCACCCTGCAAATGTAGCCGGGATGCCTACTAAGCTTGCTGAGTATTTGGCAACTGGTCACGCGCTTATAACCACGCGGGTTGGTGATATCCCATTATATTTAACAGATTCCGAAGATTCCTTATTGTGTGAACCGGGCAATGATAATAGTTTAACGGAGAAATTACGGATTCTTATTAGAGATAAATCTAATCGAATTAAGCTCGCCGCAAACGCGCGAAACACGGCATGTAAACACTTTGACTATCGTTCAGTGACAAAAAGACTTGAATCTATGATGATTCAATTACAAAAAAGCAATATTAACACGTTATGAGGAGATAGTATGTATTCAAGTGTTGTAATCCCAACATATAACAGAAGAAAAATTCTCGAGAAGACTATTTATAGTTTGTTAAACCAAACATTATCAACTGATAAATATGAAATAATAGTGGTTGATGATTGTTCATGTGATGATACTTTGGAGTATATGAGTAAAATTGTCAATAGTAATTCAAATGTGACTTTTATTCGGCATCAGCAAAATAAGGGTCGTGTTATTACAAGGAATGATGGCATAAAAACTGCCAAGGGTGATCTTATTATTTTTCTGGATGATGACAATGTTCCCAGGAATAATTTTGTCGAAGAGCATATAAAATGTTACGCGCAAAATCATAATGGTAGAATTGCGGTAATTGGAAATGCCAGTTACGCTCTCGAAGTAATTGGGGATAGCAATTTTGCTAAATATTTACAGTCTAGATATTTGGGGAATCGGTTAATTTCAGAATGTTCAACACTTGATTATAATAATCTTCCGGCGCGTTGTTTAGGAACATTAAATTGTTCAATACTTAGAGTTGATTTGATAGAGGTAGGGATGTTTGATAATCGTTTCCGTCACTATGGCGGTGAAGACGAGTATCTTGGGTATTGCCTTAAGGAAAAGGGTATCAGGCTTATTTTCGGAGAAAAGGCATGTACTTTACATTATGATAATCTATCCATTCCTCGTTATAAGCAAAAAATACTGGAATCTGCTAAACATGGACTTGCTGTACTGAAAAACATAAGTCCTGAATACATACAGAATACTCAAGTTAAGTATTTAATTCCAATTTCTACGAAGAAGGACAGAATTTCCGTATTCTTGGCAAAAGTGATTATTAGGGTGGTGCTAAATAGTTGCACTATCTATTTTATTGAACATTGGATGATTTTAACTGACCGTATTCCATTCGTATATTGCGCGAGCCTGTATCGTATGCTAATAGCTGGCTGGTTAATTCAAGGCCAGAAACTAAAATTAATCGATGGTGAGTTTGTTAGCTATAAGCCAGAGGTGAAGAAATCACAAATCAAATAATATGAAAAAGCTCAACTTGTTCGTTCTGCTCTATATTTTGCTTAATCTTCATATGTTGAGAAATATTTCGTTGGTTGGCTATTTGGCGATACTTGCTTTTGTATATATCCCTATCATGCTCTATTGTTTGCCTCGTTTTATGAACGTTAGACTTGGCCCTGTAGGCCACTGGTTCGTTCTATATTTTATTACGGCTTTATGGTCTGCTCTTGTGACGTTTATGGATTATGGAATTAATGTGGGTGTTTATGCGTCGGTTCGATATTTCATGACAATGCCCATTGCCTTGGCGGCTTTCTGGTTTTTGCCTAACGAGCATAGCATGCGAAAAATGCTATGGATGTTTTGCTTGATCGTGCTAATTGGTCTATTGACAATTCCTCTTCAATATGTGGTGGGTCCCATTGCATGGTTTGCGCAACCAGGGGGGCGTGCCGGTATGGTTCGTTATTCAACTTTATTAGGAAATTTAACGGCGGCGGGGGGGGTAGTGCCTTATGCTATTTTTATCACCTTGGTATTGCAACTAAATCCTTTTTTGAAAGTTTTGTTGCTCGGCGGGTTGTGCGTAGGCGCGGTTTTAACTTTGCAGAAATCAGCTCTCTTAGGAATTCCCTTAGCCTTGGGTGTATATATTGTGTATTGCGGGCGGCAATTATATAAGAGACCTCGTAAGCTAATTGGTATTTTAGCCATAGGGTTGCTGGCAATTATTATTGGAGGAGCAGTAGTATCCTTCTTGGGTACTTGGCCTGTTTGGCAGAAAGCTGTGGCGTATGCGGGCGCTGCATTCGTGCTAGAAGAAAATGTGGAAACAGTAGCAGCAAGAGGTGGCGATGTTAGTATTCAAGAGAGTATAAGGACTCGTTTATTTGATCAACCCCAGCGTGCTTTGGCAGATTTATATAAGTTTAAGGGAGGGGGAGGCTATCTATTGGGTGGCGGGTTTGGCATGGTGGGTGAGAGCCTGGTTAGACCGGGTGACAGCCCTTTTGTAACCGCACATAATGGTTATGTGGATTTTGTGCTGATAGGTGGATTTTTTCACTTACTGGCTTTTTGTGGGTTGGTTTACTCTACTTTGCGATCACAATGGGTCTGGCTGAAAAATTGCAGGGCAAATAAATTGAGCGATGAAATACCAACTTCCTTCATTGGCGTAATAATAATTGCCTTGGTGAGCCTTTTGTTTTCCGGTGGGCTAACTTTTCAGCCAGTCACCGGATGTTTGTTTTGGATGATAGTCGGAGTTACGTTACGATTGGAAAATAAGAGGCCACTATGTCAGATATCGATATAATTATGAAACGGTTAACAATATGCACGTTTTAATTGTCACCCAGTATTTCTGGCCGGAAAACTTCCGGATTAATGATTTAACCGCGGGTTTAGTAGAGAAAGGGCATGAAGTTACGGTTTTGACCGGTATTCCTAATTATCCCGGAGGAAGTTTTTTCCCGGGATACGGTATGTTAAAAAATATACGGCAAGAGTACCGGGGCGCAAAAATTATCCGCGTGCCGTTAATTCCGAGGGGAAATGACGGAAAACTCCGCCTTGCGCTTAATTATTTCTCGTTTGCTTTTTTCGCAAGCATTCTGGCTCCTTTTTTTTGCAGGGGCAGGCAGGATGTAATATTTGTTTATGAACCTTCGCCTATCACCGTGGGATTACCCGCAATCGTGCTCAAGAAAATTAAATCTGCGCCGGTTTTTTTATGGGTCCAGGACCTCTGGCCGGAAAGCCTGTCTGCCACAGGAGCAGTTAAATCTCCGCTCTTGCTGAAGTTTATAAAAAAACTGGTGTATTTTATATACCATGAATGCAGTTTAATCCTTGTACAATCAAAGGCATTTATTCCCTCTATCCGGAATTTTGGGATAGAAATCAGCCGGATTTCCTATTTTCCCAACAGCGCAGAGGCTTTTTACCGTCCGGTTGAGGTGAAAAAAGATGCGCTTGAACGTAAAAAAATACCTAAAGGTTTTATTGTTATGTTTGCCGGAAATATTGGGGTAGCACAGGATTTTGAGACAATCATTTGTGCGGCTGAAAAGCTCAAGAACTATAATGATATTTATTGGACAATTTTTGGAGACGGCCGGATGCGTTCTTGGGTGGAGAAGGAAATTAAGACGCGGAATTTGCATCAGAACTTTTTGCTTATGGGAAGGTACCCCCCGGAACAGATGCCGCGGTATTTTGCGCTTGCTAACGTCCTACTGGTAACGTTGAAAAACAAAGAAATATTCAGGCTTACTGTACCGGCTAAAGTCCAATCTTACTTGTCGTGTGCTAAGCCGATCATTGCCTCATTGGCGGGGGAAGGCGTAAGGATCATTGAAGAGGCAGGAGCAGGATTTTCCTGCCAGCCGGAAGATCACGAGTCTCTTGCCCAATTGGTTTTAAAGGTGTATCATATGCCGGATAGCGAGCGATGTAGAATGGGGCTAAGGGGGAGAGAGTACTTTGAAAAGAATTTTGAACGGTATAAGCTTTTAGACCAGTTGAACGAAAGAATCGTCGGCTTAAAAGGAGCAAGAAGATAGTGCGCATACTGATTTTTGGCGGAAGCGGGATGCTTGGGCATCAACTATGGCAGTGTCTGTCCGTGCGGTTACCGGAAACCTTTGTAGTAATAAGGCAAAGCCGCCAGGCCTACAAAGAATTTAAACTGTTTAAAAACTCCGAACGCGTGTTCGATAATATCGATGCGATGGATTTTTCTACAATTCAGAGTGTGTTGAGTAAGATACGTCCTGATTTTGTCCTTAATTGCGTCGGCATTACCAAACGTCGCGAAGCGGCAACTGATCCAGCAGTCAGTATAACCCTGAATTCGCTATTTCCCCATAAGTTAGCGAAATGGGGGCAAGATAATAACGCTAAAGTGGTTAGTTTTAGTACTGATTGTGTTTTTGATGGAAAAACCGGGAATTATACCGAAGAAAGTCTGACTTCCGCCGAAGATATTTATGGAAAAACGAAAGCATTGGGAGAAGTTAAAACGGGTAATGCGCTGACATTACGCTCGTCTTTTATCGGTCCGGAGTTGTCGCATGGCTCAGAGCTCTTGGAGTGGTTTCTTGCTCAGACTGGCACTGTTAAGGGTTTCAAAAATGCTGTTTATTCCGGCCTGACTACTTTAGAGCTGTGCAGAATAGTGGAGAAGATTATTTTTGATTACCCCGCGGCAAAAGGGCTTTATAATGTATCCAGCGACCCCATTACAAAATTTGATTTATTGACGCTGATTAAGAAAAAAATGGGCCTTAGTATTGAGATTATTCCGGAAGATAATTTCTATTGTAACCGCAGCCTGGATTCATCCAGATTCCGCAAGGAGTTTAATTATACTCCGCCTTCATGGGAAAAAATGGTTGATGAATTGGTAATCGAACTGAAAGGAAGAAGACATGATTTTTAATAAAAAAACAATTTTAGTAATTGGTGGTACCGGATCTTTAGGTAAGGTTTTTGTTCAAAGGGTATTAAGTGGAAAACTCGGGACTCCAAAGAAGATAATCGTTATGTCTCGTGATGAAGCAAAACAGCATCAGATGCGGATGTCTTATTTGCATAAATTGGTTGCGACCGATGAGGTTATTTATAATAATTTTAAGAATGCTTTGGAGTTTCGTATTGGGGATGTGCGGAATTACGCAGATGTTTGTTCTGCAGTAAAAAACGCGGACATTGTTGTTAATGCGGCGGCGTTAAAGCAAGTTCCGACATGTGAATATTTCCCTACACAGGCAGTTTTGACTAATTGCATTGGCGCTTCCAATATAGTACGCGCTATTGAAGAGAATAGTTATCCGGTTGATATAGTTATTAGCGTCAGTACTGATAAGGCATGTAAACCTGTAAACGTTATGGGAATGACCAAGGCTATTCAGGAAAGAATTATGATCGCAGCAAATATTTTGAATTTAGAAACTCGGTTTATTTGTGTGCGTTATGGTAATGTTTTGGCTTCGCGCGGTTCGGTTATTCCTCTTTTTCATGAACAAATTAAGCATGGTGGTCCGATAACGGTAACGGTTCCGGAAATGACACGGTTTTTGTTAAGTCTTAATCAGGCTGTAGAAACGTTATTTGCGGCGTTACGTTTTGCGAAGCGAGGAGAAACATATGTGCCTAAGGTTCCTGCGGCAACTGTTATTAATATCGCAAAGGCTTTGATTGGTAGAAGAAAAATTGATATAAAGATTACCGGTATCAGACCGGCGGAAAAAATGCATGAGATAATGGTTTCGGAAGAAGAAGCGACACATTGTGTTCGGCGTGGAAATTATTATGCTATTTTACCGATGCTGCCAGAATTACGTAAACTAAGAAAGAAAGAACCTGCTGCTTTGAAAAAAGAGTTTAGCTCTGAGGATGCCGCGCTTGATCTTAGCGGGACCGTTGCATTATTAAAGAAGCATAAGATAATGGTTGAGGATATTGATCTATCGCACGGTGAAGAATTGCTCAGATAGCCTGTTTTTAAGAAAGGATAGAACTATGAAAATTATGACGATAGTCGGGACACGGCCGGAGATTATTAAACTTAGTCGGGTGATGAGTGAATTTGAAAAACACCATAAGAATATTCTTGTGCATACAGGACAGAATTACGATTATGAGCTTAATGAAATTTTCTTTAAAGAAATGGGGATTAGAAAACCCAATTATTTCCTGAATGCGGCGGGTAAGACGCTGGCGGAAACCATCGGAAATATTATCGCAAAATCCGACAAGATAATGGAAAAGGAGCAGCCGGAGGCCGTTCTTCTTTATGGGGATACTAACAGCTGCTTGTCAGTAATTGCTGCTAAAAGACGGAAAATTCCTGTTTTTCATATGGAAGCTGGTAATCGTTGTTTTGATCAGCGGGTTCCTGAGGAATTAAACCGTAAAATAGTGGATCATTTAAGTGATATCAACATGACTCTTACTGAGCATGCTCGCAGATATTTGATTGCTGAGGGGATAAGGCCGGAAACAATCATAAAAATCGGTTCGCCAAGTAAAGAGATTTTGAATTTTTATATGCCTTCTATTTTGAAATCAACAGTTTTAGGGAAATTGAAACTGACTGCGAGGGAATATTTTGTGTTAAGTGCGCATCGTGAGGAGAATATAGATTGCGAACAAAATTTTAATGATTTGTTGGATGCGTTAAATAAGATAGTTCGTATTTTTAAAAGGAAAATCATTGTTTCTACTCATCCTAGAACTAGAAAGAAACTGGAAAGTTTAACCCGGCGAAATTTTGATCCAAGGGTATCTTTTCTTAAACCACTGGGTTTTTTTGATTATATAAAGCTGCAGATGAATGCTGCGTGCGTAATTTCCGATAGTGGCACCATTACAGAAGAGTCATCTATACTTAATTTTCCGGCGGTAACTATTCGTCAGGCGCACGAGCGCCCCGAAGGAATGGATGAAGGGGCTTTGATCATGTGCGGCCTGAAAGCTAATGATATTATCGATGCAATTAAGACAGTGTCCTCCCAGTATTCAAAGGTTAATCGCCAATTTAAAATTATCCCTGATTATGACGTGGACAATGTTTCTAAAAAAGTTGTTAGGATTATCATGAGCTACACGGATTACATAAACCGCACTGTATGGTATAAGTAAAACCGCATTTTTCAATTCTAAACGATAATGACCGCAATCACTAAACAGCATATTTTAATAACAGGTGCGAATGGATTTATTGGTCGCAATCTGTGCACTTTCTTGAAAGAAAAAGGCTATTTTGTTCGAGGCGCCGTGCGTAATAATGTGCGTGATGTCTCTGGGGTTGATGAATATGTTCAAGTGGGAGATATAAATGAGTCAACGGATTGGCAACAAGCTTTAGCCGGAGTGGATACGGTTATTAATTTAGCAGCACGTGTTCATATCATGAATGATCCAGAGGCTAATCCTATTGACGTTTTTCGTAAAGTGAACGTGCTTGGAATTGAGCGCCTGGCGCGAATGGCTGCAAAGGCAGGAGTAAAGCGGTTTATTTTTATCAGTTCGGTCAAGGTCAATGGCGAGGGAGCTTTAAGGCCGTATACTGAAAAAGATATTCCTGAGCCGCAGGATGCTTATGGTGTCAGCAAGCGAGAAGCTGAAGATTTATTAGCTTACATAGCTGCTGAGACTGGGCTTCAGATGGTAATTTTACGGCTTCCTTTGGTTTATGGGCCGGGGGTGAAGGCTAATTTTAAAAATTTGATTAAAATTGCTGGCGCTGGTTTGCCGTTACCGTTTAAGGGTATTAATAACCGGCGCAGTTTTCTTTACCTTGGTAATTTGATGAATGCTATCAATACTTGTATTACTCACCCGTTGGCTGTAGGCGAGACTTTTATGGTAAGCGATGGGCAGGACGTATCCACGCCGGAGCTAATAAAAATGATTGCTTATGCGATGAATAAGAAGGTGGTTTTATTTTCTTTGCATCCCGGTATCCTAAGGGCGCTGTGTAAAATTGCAGGAAAGACTGAAGAACTAGAGAAATTAACCGGGTTTCTCCTTGTTGATAGTAGTAAAATCAGGAACCTACTTGGCTGGAAGCCACCCTTTACTCTTGAAGAGGGGATTATGGAAACTATCAAATACTATAAATAATGATGAAGCGGATTTTCGATTTAATTTTAGCTTTGGTTTTGATAATTCTACTTAGTATTCCAATCTTAATTATTGCCGTTTTGATTAAGTTAATATCTAAGGGGCCGGCTATATTCTGGACCGATCGCGTGGGTGTGAATAATAGTATTTTTAAAATGGCCAAATTCAGAACTATGAAATTAAATACGCCTCAAGTAGCCACGCACTTAATGGAAAAGCCCGAAGCTTATTTGATTCCCGCAGGAGAGTTTTTGCGTAAATACAGTCTTGATGAATTGCCGCAATTATTTAATGTCTTAAATGGAGATATGAGTTTTGTTGGCCCGCGGCCGGCATTGTTTAATCAGGATGATTTAGTGGAATTACGCACTAAGAAAAATATCCATACCTTGACTCCGGGAGTTACCGGTTGGGCACAGGTAAACGGAAGAGATGATTTACCGATTCCCGTAAAGGTTTCTTTTGAAGAATATTACCTCAATCACCGCTCCTTTGCTTTTGATCTTTATATTATCCTTTTGACTGCGATAAAGGTTGTAAAAAGCGAAGGCGTCCAGCATTAAAAAATCGTATCAACTAATTGCTAAAGCTATATTTTGGTATATAATATTAGGTTATGAACCTAAAAGAGTTAATTTTTAAATCCCGGCGTTTAATTATCATAACTATTCATTTAGTTTTGGTGGTCTGCGCCTATATAATTGCCTTCTATCTACGAGTAGATTTTAAAATTGACAGTAGCTCCTGGTTGCTGATTCTCAAAACTCTCCCCATTCTTGTCTGCATTAAAATGGCTGTTTTTGGATACTTTGGCCTTTATTCCGGTTTATGGAAATATGCCAGCGTAGATGATATCTGGAGAATTTTTAAGGCGCAAGTTTTAGCCATGCTGTGTTTTATCCCCATGGTTGCCTTTATTCATACTTTTGTTGGTTTTCCGCGCTCAATCTTTGTTTTAGATTGTGTTTTAAGTTTCTGCTTGGTGGCGGGAATCCGTTTTGTTACCAGACTATTGCGGGAAAAATTTCGCCCTATCATAGGAAGTAAACAAAAAAGGGCTATCATTGTAGGGGCAGGAGAAGCCGGGGTGATGGTGTTAAGAGAAACGAGGATTAACCCCAGGGCAAATATAGAAATAATCGGCTTTATTGACGATGATCGAAATAAGAAGAATTTTCGTATTCAAGGCGTAGGTATTTTAGGGGCTTGCAGCGACATAGCTTCAATTGTTGAAAAATACGGAATTGACGAGATTATTATTGCTATCCCCTCTGCTAAAGGCGAAGTAATTAGGAGCATCATTTCGCATTGCCAAGCACCTTCTGTAAGAATCCGGATAGTCCCGGGCTTACAAAAGATACTCAATGGCGATTTAGAAGTTAAACCCAGAGACGTTAAGCCGGAAGATCTTCTTGGCAGAGAGACGGTAAATATCAATGAAAAAGAGATTAAGGGCTATCTATCCGGGAAGGTAGTTTTGGTTACCGGAGCGGGCGGTTCAATCGGCTCATCTCTTTGCAGGCAAATAGTGAATTTTAGCCCCAAGGAGATCTTGTTATTTGACCATAATGAGAATGATGTTTATTATTTGGGGATTGAATTTTTGACAAAATACCCCCAGATTAAGTTTAGAACCATAATCGGGGATATAAAAGATATAGGCCTTCTGAAGAACGTGTTTTCGCTTTATAAGCCGCAAGTTATATTCCACGCGGCAGCCCATAAGCACGTTCCTCTTATGGAAGAGAATCCTGTGGCAGCGGTAAAGAATAATATTATTGGAAGCCGAAACCTTATCTACGCCGCGGATCATTACAAGGTGGAAAGGTTTATCCTCATCTCTACGGATAAGGCGGTAAACCCAACAAGCGTGATGGGCATTACCAAAAGAATCGCGGAGATGGTTTTGCAGTCTAAGGCTAAGATAAGTAAGACTAAATTTATGGCGGTCAGGTTTGGGAATGTATTAGGTTCTGATGGAAGCGTTGTCCCTTTATTTAAGAAACAAATTGAAGAAGGCGGGCCCGTAACAATAACTCATCCTGAAGTTAAAAGATACTTTATGAGTATTAATGAAGCAAGCCAGCTTGTCTTGCAGGCCGGAGCCATGGGTAAAGCAGGAGAGATATTTATCTTGGATATGGGGGAGCAGATTAAGATATTAGATTTGGCAAAAGAGTTGATTACTCTTTATGGCCTAAAGCCCGAAGAAGACATAAAGATAAAATTTATTGGCCTGCGCCCGGGAGAGAAGCTTTTTGAGGAGACATTGTTAAATAGCGAAAAGGATAAAGCTACCAAGGCGGATAAGATTTATATTACCCAGTCGGATTATTTTGACCAGCGGATATTAAGGCGTAAAATAAAAGAATTGGAACATTATACTGACCTTATGGATGAAAAAAAGGTTATCAAACTTATTTCAGAGTTAGTTACTACCTATGGGCCGCAGAATGGTTAACAAGGACAGGATGATTTTATATTGTGACCGGTTAATAATTACTTTCTTGTGTCTTTTGATTTTCTTCCTGCCTTTTGCCAAGGCGGCAATTGAGGTTTTTGTCTGGTATGCCTTCTTTTTCTGGATCTTAAAGAGAGCGTTAGGCTACAGGGCGGAGGTATTATGGAAGATGCTCCCCAGGACAGAATTAAATAAAGCCCTGGGGATATTTATGGCTGTTAACCTGGCAGCTACAATTTTTACCGTTAATTCCGGCTTATCTTTCAGGGCATTTTTCGGTAAAGAATTAAAATTTATAGCGATTTATTTTATGCTAGTCGAAACTATTAATAACAAGAAAAGGCTACAAGGTATTTTTGTCGCAATAATCGCTTCAGCGGCGCTAATAACGGTTGATGCGGCAGTGCAGTATTTTAGAGGAGTAGATTTTTTAAGAGGTTATCCCTATTCTAGGCTCACTGCTTCTTTTATTAGCGCAAACGGTTTTGCTGCCTGGTTGATTGTAATTATACCTGTTTTTTTGGGTTTGCTGGCAGTAGGTAAAATCATAAGTAAAAAATTAAAAATTATATTGGCGGCGTTAACTCTAATATTAATAATTTATTTAGTAATGACTTATGCGCGCGGCGCATGGCTGGGTTTTTTAATAGGGTTTTTACTGGTAGCGTGGTATATCGTTAGGAGCGCTACTTTTAAAATGAGGATGTTGTATCTGGTTGTTAGTATATGTTTATTAGTTATATTTTTATTTCTACCGCAGCCGATCAAAAACAAAGTTACAGCAATCGGGCGGATTAAATTTAAAATTGAAGATGCGACTATAAACCAACGCATAAAATCAACAGTGAAAATGGATGACGGTTCGGTTTTTTTTAGAACTAAAGTTTGGAAAGAGGCCTTAAGGATAATCAGGGATTTTCCTGTAACCGGCTCGGGATTAAATACTTATTCCATCGTTGCCCGAAATTATAAAAGTGTTGAAGGCGGCGGTATATATCCGCATAATTCTTACTTACAGATGGCGGCGGAGACGGGTTTAGTGGGGTTGTTTGCTTTTCTCTGGGTATTATTTAAATTTTTCCAAACGGGGCTCAAAAATTTAAACCAAAAGAAGGACTTTTTAGTTTTAGGTTTTTTGGCCGGTATTTTAGCATTTTTAGTGCATGCCTTTTTTGACGTCCACCTTTATTCCCTGCAGCTTGTAGTTTTATTCTGGTTTATGCTCGGCCTGTCAGTTGCGGTAATGAAGCTGGAATGACGCTTATTATAGTTTTAATTATTGGCCTAAGCGGCATAGTAGCGCAGGCCGTGCTGCTAAGAGAATTATTAGTCAGCTACTGCGGCAATGAGCTAACCTTAGGAATAATTCTGGCGAACTGGTTGGTATCGGCAGCCCTGGGCGCATTTGTGCTGGGAAGGTATGTTGAAAAGGCCAGAAATAAATTTAATGCTTTAGCAGAGCTGGAGCTCATTCTTGTTTTTGTCTTACCTTTAGCGGTTTATTTCAGCCGCACCTTCAAGGGGATAATAGGGGTTCTTCCCGGGGAAGCGCTCGGCCTTGACGTCATCTTTTGGAGCTCGTTTTTACTGGTATTTCCGGTTGCCTTCTGCCAGGGAGGATTATTCAGCGCGGCCTGTAAGCTATTAAGCGGGCCGGGTTTTGCCATCGGAAAAGTTTATGCCTTAGAAACCGCCGGCGCTATCATCGGCGGTTTTATTTTTACCTATATATTTCTCGCCCGCCTTAATTCCTTCGGAATCGTTTTTATCATAGTGGTGCTCAGCCTTTTAATCAGTTTTGCTTTTTTTAACCGTATCTCTAAGCTGCTAAGGTCTACCGCAATTATTATTGCCCTTGTCCTGATTTTGTTCTTTTTAGCCAACGGCGTAAATCGGCTCCATGATTTTTCAATCCGCCGCCAGTGGCAGGGAGGACAGGTTTTAGCTTACCGTAATTCTATTTACGGCAATATCGTAGTTACAGAAAAACAAGGACAGAAAACCTTTTTCTATAACGGCC